>Ga0209997_10000017_pt1 | contig 44290 bp, 48 predicted proteins | sample CR04metaG_FD_182079 | JGI IMG/M metagenome (GOLD analysis project Ga0209997, IMG submission 182079) | Deep subsurface microbial communities from Mariana Trench to uncover new lineages of life (NeLLi) - CR04 metaG (SPAdes) (version 2) | ecosystem: Environmental > Aquatic > Marine > Ocean trench...
TCCGACTATTTGATAAGAATTATCAGGAAATGTGTTTATGACTGGATTATTAACAAAGCCATCCCAATTATTGAGTGAGGGTAAACCCCAATCCTTTGGAATGTTAATAATTAATTCAGCTCCTGCTTGAATCGCACCAGCATCATCATTAAGATCAGCTAAAGCAATCTGAAATGTTTGTGGACTTGCAGAGGCAATACCCATTCTATTTCCTCTCATGTCAAATGGATCATTAAAAGGAGCAGGGCCTTCCACTAGATACACATTAGCTATTGCATCATCTCCTTTAACTACAGCTGAGGTCCACTTTGCTTCCCCAAATGCACCCAACGATGTAAAAATTGAAGTATGTACAATAACAGAGTCCAAAGCATCACCTGCTCCAGTAGTTTTACCAGGTTCTACAGTTAAAAGAAATGTATATGCAGATCTTGCAGGAATATCTTGTTTAAAAATACCAGCAGGATTGTCGTACCATACTAAACTGTTGTCATTTGGACAATCCCAATAATCTATTACTGGGAATATAGGTGTACGGTTAGTACAATTCTTTGTAAAGATCTCTTGGTTTGAATTTGCACCTGCATAAAGTATTGTTACTGCGATTTTACTCACAAACATTGTTGCATCAGTTGGGTTTGCTACGGTTACTCCCCAAAGTCCTTCGTCATCATCTGATTCCCCAAATGTGCTAGGAACAATCATGAATATGTCAGGTTTTGCAAAAAGTTCATCTTTGATTACTATTTCTTCTCCTGCACCACCTTTAGGATCTCTAACAGTTAATTTGTCTGAAGCAGTATTACTTGTAACCACAAATCCTGTTGTAGATTCTGAACCTGTAGCAGAGCTAGAAAATTTTATCTTACCGCTTATTAGACCAGCACCATTCAGATTTGACTGCCATGTAAAAATGGTTGACTCAGTTGATTCTAGATCTAATGGAATTATAACTGGGGAAACTAGTTCTGGTACTCCATTTATCCAAGGGTGTGGTAAAGGAATAGTAATTTCAGCACCGTCCACAAGTAGCGCAGTAGGATTAATTCCTGTAATTAAGGTAGGACCAACATTGGTTACACGTAAAGCAACTGTTACATTTTCATTAAGACGTACATCAGGAGGTATTGTAAACATCTCTGCAAGAAGATAGTTGTTGCCGCCTACGTTTAATTCAGCTTTTTTGATTGTACCAAGTACAGAAACTACCTTGATATCATATTCATTTGGAATCATATAGAGAAGTTGAGTTTCAAGAATAGATGAATTAGTTCCTGGTGTGATAAACGCGTCATTATAGTTTATTGGAATGTTTTTTACTGGGTAATTTACATCGCTTTTGTTAATTATCCAAATATTTGAGATCTGTACAGGATTTGGCCCCTCGTTTTTAACTTGGATTCCTAGTTGGTAACTATTACTGTCATTTGTACCAACTGCTATAGAAAATTGTTCCTGAGTTTTTTCAATAATGGAGCTTGAGATTGTGCGTTGTGCATTAATTGTATCTTGTTGTACATCCATAGCCACAAAAAAAGAAGAAAAACCTGCAGTTAGCAATACCAAAAATATGATTCCTCCAATTACGGTAGAGATTCCTCGCTTTCGGTTTAGATAAATTTTGTTTGAATAATTTACCATTTAGCATCCCCACTTGAGATAATAAATTGGGCAGGTTGAGGAGCACCAAAATTAACGACAATAACCATCGAATCCCACATTTTGATATCCGATAAATCCTTACTTAGTTTGATAATTACTCGAACTTCTTCATTACCTTGTACCTCTTGAGACGTAAATTGTTTCTCAGAATTTGGTCTATCAGGAGATGGAATTATGCTAAAAAACCCTGCTCTAGGATACTTAGTTCCTGCATCTAAATTATTTACTGCTTTTAATTCAATACCTGCAGTACCTTCATCCCAATCATGTAATTCATTGTTAATTTGGATATTTCTCAAAAATACAGAACCAGTGTTCATGTTTCTAAGTTGTAAAGCTATGAACTCAGTACCACCAATAACACCAGGAATGTCATCAGCAGTGCCACTCATAGTGCATTTAGCATCATTACCTTTGGCACATAGTATCTGATTAAATTCATTATGTAAATCATCTATGTTAATCAAGTCTTCAGCATCACGAGTATCAAAACCTGTTAATTGTATTGAATCAGAACTAGCTTCTACACCAGATGGGTTTTGATTAACTCCTTGAAAAAAACCATCCTGAAGAAAATTAGAAATCATAACTGCTCCAACTACTGTTATAACTAGCAGCAACATAGTTCCTATTATTTCAGAAACTGCTCTTCTTCTTCCAAAAATTATTTTATTCAAGTATTGTAGGGCCTCGCTACTGTATCAAAGAAGTTTCCACGTGCAGTTATGATTGAAATTCTATATTCCCATTTAGTTGGATCTCCACTATCTTCCCAATTAAATCCCCCAAGATCAGCATCAATGTTAATATCTGTACTGTTTTGAACTTGCAAAACAAGTGGAACAAAAGAACTTACCGAGTCTATTTTGAAAAGAATTTTCTGGTTTGTCATGTTAACCAAAGTGATCCTATCCACAACTATCTCAATTGAACCTGTGTTTAATGCGGTAATTGTCACTACATTTGAGTTTGGTTCAAATCTAATATGCTCAAAAACTAGATTTTCTTGTATGCCATTGTTTCTATATTCAATTGTATTTGACAAACTATTGTTAAAAGCAGTAATTTCTGTAATGCCACTAAAAAGTACAACTGAACCTAATGGAACTACTATGGCCAACATTAGTAAACCTCCCATAATTTGAGAAAGGCCTCTTCTTTTCTTGAGAGGTATAGCGATGTTATTTACAAATTTTTTAAAATACATTTCCATCAACTCTCTAGAGCAGGTACTTTACTTGCAAGTATGTCTTTGATTGAGACTAGAATCGTTTCAGGATCATTTTCAGTTAATACTGATATATTATAATTTGAGGTAATTGTTTTTGCTTTTTCAGAGATGGAAGGGAATCCTATAAGAATAGTTACAGTAGGAGACGTATCTAATACCTCAATAATTTTAGAATTTAATTCTGAATTGTCATTTTCTGCATTTGGATTTCTAATATAAATAAATATTGTTCTTTTATGTTGGTCTTCACCATATATGTTAATTCTATAATGGTTACCACTATTTCCAATCACTGTATGATTTTCTTTAGCAGTAAATCCAAATGAAACTAAAAGACTTTTTAGTTGTTTTAAGATTGGTGAAATGCTAGTGTTTGATGTATCGCCTAAGTTTTTGATTTGAAATCCTGGTATGAGATTAAATTTTGCAGATGAAATTTCAAAATCATGGTTAAACATTCTGCAATGTAATTTCACTGATACATCATCAAACTTTTCCTTACAGTCATTACAAGTGTACCACATTGCTGGAATTGCAATTTCTTTTTTTGCATCATGAATTGGTTTTTTACATGATGGACATTCTGTAATTGTTCCATCTTTAGAAATTTTAAATTTTGTATTTTCTGAAATGTAACCACATTTTTTATGCTCTATCAAGTGTAATTTAGTTATATTAAGTGAATTACAATGTGCACAAGTTAATCGTATAGATGTAGAAAATGATTCAGGATGCTCAGGACAAACAATTAATCTTTCATAAACAACTCTTTCAAGAATATCAAAATTGGACGAAGTTAATTTTTCGAGAAAATCTAAATTATCTTCAGACTCACCTATTTCATTTAAAATTGGATATACTATTTTTCCTTGGTCTATGCTAATAGAAGGAACCACCATTTTTTCTTTGGTGCCTTCAATAGCACTGATTAATTTGGAAATTTTTTCACTTTCAGGGCTAATTGTTTTTGGAGATGGTTGTGCTGCTGGGCTTTCTACAACTTCAACCTTCTTTGGAATAGATTCGACTATAGTTTCTACTTCTGGTTTAATTTGAGGTTCTAGCTCTTGTTCAGTTGCATTCATATCAGCAAAGGTTACAGTTTTGTCTTCATCTCCAGGTGTTCTACCTTTGAGGATCGAGGCGATCATCTCATTTTTTAAGAGTTCTTCTCGGTCATTTTCAGAATTTGTGCCAGATTCAAGGTCATTCTTATTCTGATTAGAACCCTTACCCTTGTTTTCTAATTTGAATTTGTTTTTTAAATCAAATTTCAACAAGTTTTTTTCTCCTCAAATCATTACTTTTATGCTTACTACGCACCATACTATCAAAAAATAGGCAAATTCAGAGTAAAAGACGTATGCTGTGCATATGGACGCACAATGAGTAAAATAATTACAATTTCATTTACCCATACTAATGAAATTTACAATATTGAAAAATGGACTAAATAATAAACTCCATAGTTTGAATCTAAATCCTGTAAATATAATAAAAACAGATTTTCATAAAATCATTAATCAAAAAGATAAGAAATTAACAATTCAAAATTTACATGAATCAACAGAAATTGAAAAAAAGGAAAAACCGATTCCGAAATTTATTTCAGTTTCAAAATTAAACTTCAATAATGCAGAGATTCATGGTGGAGTGACTAAAGATCCAAATGCAAAAGGAGGTCTACAATATACAGTTATTGAACCAACTCTTAGTCTAAGAGACAAAGAAAAATTTGAAATTATTAAAAAATTGTTGATGACTGAGCTTAGCGTTTCATTACATGATATTAAATCAAAAGAAAGCGCAGAAAAAAGATTAACTAGAAAAATTGCACAGCTAATTAAAAAATATAAATTAGAAATTCCAGCAAAAAATGTGTCAAAAATTACCTATTATGCTGTTCGTGATTTCATACATCTTGGAAAAATTGAACCCTTAATGAGAGACCACATGGTGGAAGAAATTAGTTGTGATGGAACAAACATACCTTTGTACATTTGGCACAGAGAGTATGAATCAATTCCCACGAATATTATTTTTAAAACAGATAAAGAATTGAATAATTTTGCAAGAAAAGTTTCTTACATGTCAGGTAAACACGTATCAATGGCAAATCCTATTGTTGATGCTTCACTTCCAGATGGAAGTAGAATCAATTTAACATTAGGTCATGAAATAACAAAAAGAGGAAGTACATTTACTATTAGAAGATTCAGAGCAGATCCAATCACTATAATTGACCTTATAAAATTCCAAACGATGACTACAGATATTGCTGCATATTTGTGGTATGTTGCAGAAAAAAATTCTACGATGCTAGTGGCAGGGGGAACTGCGAGTGGAAAAACAACTGCACTAAACGCATTAGCATCATTTATTCGACCTGGACAAAAAATTGTCACAATCGAGGATACTCAAGAGCTTAACTTACCTCATGAAAACTGGATTCCAGCAGTTTCAAGACAAAACTTTACCGATGGGGGAATTGGAGAGATTACTCAATACGACCTGCTTCGTGCTGCATTAAGACAACGACCAGATATCATAATAGTAGGTGAAACGAGGGGGAGAGAAGCATTTACATTATTTCAAGCCATGGCTACAGGACACGGAGGATTTTCATCTATTCATGCTGACTCAGTTGAGGCAACATTAACTCGACTTGCATCAGCACCAATGGATATTCCTAAAACATTAATCTCTAATACTTTGGATTTAATTTATCTTCAACTAAAATTAAGAATAAAAGACAAATCAGTTAGAAGAGTTATTCAAATTTCTGAAATTGCAGGTTTAGATCAAACAACTGGTGAAATTAGTACTCACGAAATATTCAAGTGGGATCCAAAAACAGACACACATACTTTTGCTGGAAATAGTATATTGCTTGATAAAATTAAAGAAAGATTTGGGGAAAGCGATGAGCAAATAAACTATGAGCTAAGTAAAAGAAAACTTGCAATAGAATGGATGGTAAAAAACAATATTCGAGATCACAAAGAGGTATCATCTAACATTAGAGAGTTTTATGCAGACCCTGAACGATTCTCGGAGAGAAAAAGATTAACGGTGTAAAACTTGCAAAAGTCTTTTGATTATTCAATTAATACTTCTAAAAAAAAGAAAGCAACTGATAATTCATCAGGGTCAATTCATGTTTTTAGCTATAGATTGCTCAATAAACATATTAAATTTCTATATCCAAAACTTTCCAATCTGGAAAAAACTCTCAAACATGCAATGATACCAATACCATTTGAAGTATATGTTTGCAGTATAGTATTTTTAAGTATTATTGCAGGAGTTATTGGATTAGTATCTGGAATTATTATTGCATTAGTAATTAATATAGAACCAGTAGCATTTGCCTTTATTTTGCCGATAATAGCTAGTGCAGGAATGGCCCAGGGGGTGTTTTTCATTTTACAGATGATTCCGCAAGTCAATGTAAAGAACCGAGCTGCAAAATTAATGGATGAGCTTCCACATTTTATTGGATATATGGCCACTCTTGCAACAAGTGGTTTATCCTTAGAGGGAATTTTCAAATCAATAGCATCAGAAGATTCTCAAGAAGAAATAGTCAAAGATTCAAAATTCATTACAAGAAATATAGATATTATGGGCATGGATTTAGTTACTGCAATCAACGATTTGATTAAAAGAACTCCTCCAGGACCTTATGCTGATTTGTTGGAAGGTGCAATAATTACTGTCCAATCAGGAGGTAAATTAAAAGAATACTTTATCGCTACAGGAAAAGTCCAATTAGAAGAAAAGAAGATGGCATTAAAAAAATCAACAGATTCGTTAGGAGTTATGGCAGAAATGTATACTATTCTTTTGATTGTGTTTCCGTTAATGTCTATAATCATGTTATCCGTTATGGCAATAATGAGTCCTGATTTGGGTGGTTTTGATCTAATGACTTTGATGAATTTATTGACATATGTGATGGTTCCATTTTTTGGTTTTCTACTGTTGTTTATGATGGATTCGATGGTGCCAAAGAGGTAATCAAGATTGCAAAAAGCAAATACTAGACCAATTAAAAGAAACAAAGATGTAGAAATACCAAAACTATCTTTAATTCATTCAAAAAAATTACGAATTTTACTTTCTACTGCAACAGTTGGCATTATTATGATTGCTGTAAGTTTTTACTACCCACCAATTGCAGAAGATACATCCACACAAACTACTGGGATTGTCTTTGGAGCGCTTTTTGCAATTGTTCCGATTACTTTACTGCATCTAAAAGAGACTCAAAGGAAAGATAACATTGACAAAAACCTCCCATTATTTTTGTTAGCATTATCAAGTGCAGTACAAAGTGGAGCAAATTTAATTCGAGCTATTGAAACTACTGCGGATCGTAACATGGGTCCACTTACTCCAGAATTAAGAAACCTAAGAGCAAACATTAGCTGGGGTATGCCTATAGAAGATGCGTTCCAAAATTTTGCCAATAGAACAGGCACAAAAATGTCAAGGCGCGTATCTACTTTACTTGAAATGTCCTTGAAAATTGGTGGTGATATTAGAGCTAATTTAGAGATGATACAACAGCACGTTACAGATTTACAAAATTTAGAAAAAGACAGAAAAGCCTCATTAGCGCCTTATACTTATACAATCTATATCTCCTTTGCAGTTTTTCTAGGAATTTCAGTTATTCTTTCATCACAGTTTTTTAGTGAATTCTTAGTTATTCAAAAAATGCTTATTGATTCTCCAGGAATAACCGACGGTGGCATGTTTTCTTCGATTATAAACATGGACATTGAAGCACTAAATACTATTTTGTTTAACATGTCACTTATTGAAGCAGTTTTTGGAGGATTGGCTGCAGGTAAGATTGGTTCAGGAAATTATGTTTCAGGAATGAAACACATTATTATAATGATTGTAATGGCAGTAGTTGCATTCTCGTTAATTTAAAAAAATAAAAGTAAAAATTATTTTTTAATATCTAATTTTCTTAAGGGTTTTGATGTACGCCATAAAAATTTACACAAGCTAAAAATATTATTTACCATTTCAGCTGAATTAGTCCAAAGTGCAAAATCAGTATCTGCGCCAATACTAAAAGAATCATGTGGTAATCTAGAGTTTTCCATATTTGCAAAATCAGATGCATTCATTACATCAGACATGATCATTTGTTTTCCGTCTTCCACAATAATTCGTCCTTTTGAAGGAAGTTTTCCAAGTCTAGTTTCAGTTGGTTTTAATCGTTCTATGAGTGGAATGAATTTGTTATCGTCAGTTGAAGTAAGTATTCTTACGGTACCTCCTTTATCAATACATTCTTTAATTTTTTCAGGTACAGCAGTATGATACATTCTCAAAATATCTTCAGCGGTTGTAACAATGTAAATCATTCTAGAAGAGTCTTCTAAAAGTTTTTCTATATGAGAATAAATATTTGCTCTTCCTTGAACTGTTCTAAAAGTTGGAACATAATGTCCATCAGTAATTGGAACTATTTTGTTAATTTTTTGAATTACATTTTTTCCAATTTTTTCTACGCGATTAATATCATCTTGTTTTTTTTGCAAAACTATTTTGAGTACTTCTTCAGGCTTTGTTGCAATGCAGAGTTTTGGGTTTGAAATAGTTGTTGAAACAATACTCATGTTAAGTAATTTATCAATTGTTCTGTATGTTTTTGTCCTATCTACATCAAGTTCTTTTGCCAAAGAACTTGCTGTAACAGGCCCTAATCTAAGCAAATTAAGGTAAATTCGAGCCTCAACAGTCTCCAAATCTAAAATTGAGGATAGTTGCAAGATTAGCTCTGCCCAATCATCATTTTGAGTGCCCGAAGATAGATTATCATCTACTACTGATCCATTTTCCAACATGATATTTTCAATATAAAAAAGGGCTGATAAATTGACTGTCCACTAATTCGGACAAGCTACTAGATTGTTTTTTAATATATGATAATTCGAAATTATTTGTTTTTCAGATTCTATGAGGAGTGTGATTATAAAAAACAGACAGTTTTTTCTAAATGTTAAATGATTTATCAAAAAAAATATCGTTAATCTTGAAGAGATGGATTTTTTTAATCAAGAAATTATTATAGTCATAAAGAATAAATGCCTCTAAGAGAGTTTTTCACCAATTGGCAGAACCTCATCATTATAGAAAAGCAGGATATGGAATGATTGTAGTCTCAGCATCATTAGCTACAATTGGCTTACTTTTCCTGGCTATAGGAGAAAACGTATTGTTTGGAGATGATATTCAAAGAGCAAAAACTCTAGAGTTTGAACAATGCAAAGAAACAAACTTTCTGGGTGAAGAATGCCGAAAATTTGACACCAGACTAAAAGTTGATCAGTTAGATTCTGGTCAGCAAGTTATTGTAGGATTAGAAGACGGTGTTTCTAGCAAGATACCATAATTTATTTCAAGATTTTTTAAAAAAAATTTTATTTTTAGCGATATCCACTAGCTAGATCTTCCCACATATTGAGATTAGATGTAAGCTTATTCATTTGATATAAAGTGCCAGTGATTATTCCTGCTTGATAAAATACATACAAATAGACTTGAGAATCAGTTGGATCGCTATTAGTAAGACTCAATGCGATCATTGAAAAGAAAAAAAATGTTCCAACAAATGTAACAATTTTATTAAAAATTCCATTCAAGCCAACAATTTTTTTTGTTGCAGTAGCCATAAGAGTAATGCTGGAAATAATTAGAAAAGTAATTCCACCATTATTTGAAACAAATTCGGTTGTCCATTCAATTAAACCGTCTTCAAGTATCGAAGCAGATGGAATTAATGAACCACCATGAATTGCAAAGTTTACAGAGCTGAAAAGACCACCAATGATAAAGAATAACAAAAATATCTTAATGATGGAACGTTTTAGTCTTCCGCGTGTTTCAGATGGCTTGAATACACGTTCAACAATTTTCATTCCATAGAGTACTCCGATGATAAAGATTGGAATAAACATGAGGTTAATTAGAATAGGAGAATCTTGGGTGCTTTGAGATATTTTAGGATGTAGAATTAAAAACAGTAATAAAGCAGCTATTACTGCACTAGAAAAAATAAGCAAATTTCCATAATGATGCCTATGAGAATCTGAAGAATTCTCCCAATTATACATATTCAAAACTATAAAAAAACAAATTAAAGAAAAAGGCGAAAAATGATTTGTTCAAATAATCAATTCTGTTTACCTTATTACAAGAATCAAGCCTAAAAAGAACATGAAAATTTCGAACTCAGCAATCATTGTTGGATTAATTGTGTTAATTGCTGGGACTATTTTTCATCTTCAGGGACAAGCAATAGTTGGTCCTGAATCATCTTTCATGTATTCGAATCCAGATTGGATAACATATGGTCAACAAATTTCAATTGTAGGGATTTTGATAACTAGTTTTGGGGTAGCTCTTAAGATATCAAAGAAAGGCTAAATAGTTACTCTTAATGTGATAGTGCTGCGAATTTTTTCAAGTTTTCGAATTTTTGATGTAAGAAGATTGTCCATTTTATCTGAATTTTTAGTTTCTGCTTCAACTACTATATCATATTCACCATAAGTTATCATTACATTTTTTATTTCATTAATTGTGCGAAGTTGAGAGGCTATCTCTAGTTCTTTTCCTATTTCACAGCTTAAAAAAATGTAGGCCTTTTCCATATTATAGTTATGAAGTTGTAAGGTATTAGTTTAACTTACTACTGCACTGAGTAAGATTATTCTTTTCAAGATATCTCTGATGATACTCTTCTGCTCTAAAAAATTTCTTTGCAGGTACAACTTGGGTTACAATTTTTTTGCCAAATTTCTTAATTGCAGTTTCTTGTAGTTTTTCCTTCAATTTTTTTGCTATTGTCTCTTGTTCTTGATCGTGAAAAAATACTGCAGATCTATACTGCTCTCCAATGTCAGGACCTTGTTGATTGACGGTGGTTGGATTATGATTATTCCAAAATATCGTTAATAGTTCCTCATATGATATTTGAGAAGGATCATACTCAATTTCAATTGCCTCAGCATGTCCAGTCCTCCCAGAACATACAGCATTGTATGTTGGATTATCAAATTCTCCACCAGCATACCCAACTTGTGTAGATTCAACTCCTTTTACGTGACTAAATAATTCTTCAACACCCCAAAAACATCCAGCAGCAAATGTGGCTTTCATAATTATTGGCTTATTTCTTTTGTAATAAATTCTTCCTCAATTTCTTGTATGTTCAAATTACACACAAATCAAAGTATTATACAGAATTATTATGATATGTTATGAATTTCAAACCTACAAAAAATGATTATTCAGAACAGGAAGAATCCAAATCGATTAAAACCAATACAGATGTACAAGAGTTTTACCTTATGGAAAAACTCTATCAAGTTATGAGAGATGATAAAATCCGAGGAAAGAGACCATCTGCTAAAGAATTTTACCTTATGGAAAAATTGTATCATGTGATGGTAAATGATAAAAATCGCAATAAAAAATTACTAGAATCTTTAAATTAAAATCCTGCAAGGATAGGATCTTCTGGTTTTATTATCTCACGTAGTACAATAGTTGCATATGAACCTCTAGATAGTGTAAATGTTAACATGTTTTGATTAGCTTTGATATCTTCACATTTTATAGAAGAATTTCTAAATCCGCCTTCATTACTTAGCTCTTGCATTTCCTTTAAAAAAAAATCCTTAGGACTAACTTCTTCAAATTCTAAAATTTTTGAAATTTGATAATTAAATCTAGTTTTTTTGTAATAAGCATATCCTATAAATGGTATTGATAGTCTTTGGTCAGGATCATTTGAAAATTTTCCAAGAGTTCCTTTTTTATCATAACAAACATCCCCTTGTTGAGGCAAAAACAATTCTTCCCCGTCGGTAAATGCAGCACTTAATGTCTTGTTGAATAAAAAAGATTGATAGGCCTGAATAAAAAATCTACGTATGTTAAGAGGAATTGCATGTAATGCGTTTTTTGGATTTTTATCTTGAATCATTTGATTGACAACTGCACGTTCTAAATCCATTTGAAATGGAATTTCTGACAATAATTTAGAAAAATTTGAACTGTCAGATAGTTTTTCTCTAAGTTTAGAATTTTCTGCTGAATCATATTTTGATGTATATGATAATAAAAAATGGATTGCTTTTTCATAATCTTTTTGTATTAACGCTTTACCAATCAAGTGAGTTACGGGTCTTTTTGAACCAAATCTTTGATAACCATAAAAATTTAAAATTTTTTTATAATCGTTAAATTTTTCTATTTCATTTGAGGCACCCACGATTCTAATTTTGAATTGGTTTCCAATCATGTCTTTTTTAGATAAAGGCTTTTTTACAAAACCAATTCTTTTAATCGAATATTTTTTTTCAGATACACTATCAATGGATTTTATTTTTTTTTCAGTATATACAAACTGCTCAGTAATAGCAGATGAATCCTTAAGTCCAAGAGATTTTAGACGAAGATGATGTTTTTTAAAAATATTTGAAAGGGAATGATTCGTATCAATTCCTTGTTTTTTTAATTTATAGACTGCATAATTTCCTTCTCTAGAGATTGCTGCCATAGCCTTTTTGGATAAAATCTCAGAGACTTGAAAATCTTTAACTTGGGTACGAATTTTACCCCCACATCCTTTGAAGTTTGTACTGTAAACTGATATTCCTATTTCAAAATCAATATTTGGAATCACTGTTCTATTATCACAGTTACAAATTGTGAGACAGTCAAGTCATCAGTTTGAGCACTTAGTAGAATCTTATGTATATCCGGTATTGCATTTTCACTAACAGATATAGTTATTACAACTGTTCTTGGGGAATCACCAGTTAGTTGAAATACGTTTGGTGCATCATGACTAATAATCAGATCGGAAAATGGTGCCGTAGTTGAAGATGTTATAGAAAGATTAGGAATGTCAGCAATATTTGGAATTAATAATAAATTAAGTTGTGTCTGTTCTCCTTTTTTCAATATTAATTTTTGTCTGTCAGATACAACATCAAAATAAAGTGGCAGTGATCTATCTACAACTCCGATATTATTTTCAACCCATTCTGTAAACCAGATTTTTTCATCTAAAATTGTAAAATCAAATACTTGTACCAATCCACAGTTTTCAATTCCTTCGCAATCGGCCCAATTAGGATTATTTGACGGGATCATATATTCAACTAGTGAATCTTTTGTAGGATCAAAGATTCCAATTCGATTAGCAGTTTGTTCATTAAAAACAAGTTTTCCGTTATCATCAAATGCTGCCCAGTAAGGTCGTGACACGGGATTTTTTATTAATCCTGATGAATTTCCGTAAGAAGAAAGTTGTGGGGTAGATGTAATGTACTTCGTAAAGGATTCAGTATTAGGTTCAAAGCTAAAGAAAAAGTTACTTGATGTATCTACTATCCAAATTTTTCCATCATCACCTACTGCAATTCCGTTTGGAGTATTCATATCAGAAGGAAAAGTGTAAATGTCAATTAAATCAAAAAGGTCATTTTCATTTGTGCCCATATCATTTATTTTTTCATGGTTAATTTTTGCCAAAACTCCACCACCTTGAAAAACCCAATTTGTATACCAGATATCTTTTTCTGAGTCAACTGCAAATGCTGCAGTGAAAGAATTTTCAACAGGAGATGGAATGTTCAAAAAGGAAATGCCCTCTGTGTTTTGAACGATATCCAACAAGCTTAGCTTGCTTCCAGTAAAGTCGTTTACTATGATTTGTGAACCTTCAATAGACAAACGTTGAGGTAATGAATCAGCGGATTTAGGAAAATCAGTTCTTGTGTATTGCTCATCAGGGATTGAGAATTTCCAAATTCCATCAGTTCGTTCTTCAGTAAACCAAAGACTATCATCAGGAGAATAATCAATACCCCACATCATAGAGCGTGCTCCTTGTGGCCATCTTGGATTTTCATATTCAGTAAATTGTTCAGTAATAGGATCAAACTTTGCTATTTGCCCAGTATTAGTTTGTGTAAACCATAGATTTCCATCTGGATCTGAAGTTATGGCTAAAGGTTGAGTACATGGAGTTGGAATTTTATATTCTTTTACATAGTGATTAGATTTTGCAGAATCTTCTGAACTACAAAATTGTACACGCTGTACATCAGGAAAATTATCTAATGGGGTCCCAGTAGGAGTGTTAACGGAAATAGAATCTTCAGGGAGAATACCTGGAATTCCAATTGCGACTCCAGAAGTCAGCATTATTCCTCCAACAAAAAGAAAAAATATGATTCCCTTTGTTTTTTTCTTCACATTGGAAATTTATTGATTGCCTTGTTATATCTTATTGCAATAAAGTGATAAACCTAATAGTATAATTTTTTCACAATAATTTCAAGTCGCCAGTAACTTTGTTGATTTTTTCTTCTGGACCAGGTCCTAATGAAATACAAGTTGTAGTACCAGGTGCAATTTGAGTATGACCTGCATCTGTAACTTCAGACCAGGGTAAATCTAAATCAATCGCATGTTTTTTTATTTCCTGTAATTCTTTTGGGCCAGGAACTTTGAGAACAATTTTTTCTTGACCAAGCCACCATTTATCAAACCATTCAGGATGAGATTTTCTTACGTTTTCTGCTCCCAATACACAGGCATGCCCTACTTGAGCTGCAATCTTTCCTTTACTCATTTCAAGATCTGTTCTAACTACAATTACTTGTTTTATTTCACTCACAAAATAAATGATAAAAGAGGTATATGAAAAACTTTTGAATTAAATAATTGTACAATTAATTGTAAACATGTACTATGATGTAATTATTGCAGGCGGGAGTATTGCAGGCCTATTATGTGCAAGAGAAGTGGCAAATAATGGTCATAGTGTATTGGTTTTAGAAGAGGATTATGAAATAGGCACTCCTGAACATTGTGGAGGTCTAGTAAGTATTTCTGCATTGGAGGAGCTAGGAATTGTACCACATAGAAAGACCCTTTCTCACCATATTGAAGCAGCAGAGATTTTTTCGCCTTTAGGCAAGAAATTTTCTATTGAATCTAAAAAACAAAAGGTGGTTGAAATTAACAGGAGAGAATTAGATAAACAAATTGCTCTTCAAGCAAAGAAAAATGGTGCCGAGATTCGAGTCAAAACAAGTTTCAAAGAAATCATAGTCGATGGAATAAACACTTCAGATGGCAAAATAAATTGCAAGATAATTGTAGATGCCAGAGGAGTTTCTGCTCTAATTAATAAAGATCGGACTGGAATTCTTTCATCAGCTCAATACGAAGTTTATGCTGATTGGATTAAGAAGGGAAAAGTAGAAGTATATTTTGATCAAAAAAAATATCCTGGTTTTTTTGCATGGATTATACCATCTTCAGATGGGATGGGAAAGGTTGGCGTTGCGGGTAAAGGAATTAATGCATCAGATACAATTCAAGAATTCCTTTCAAGAAAGGGAAATTTTTCCACAATTAGAAAAATATTTGCTCCAATTTGGATTAAAGGTCCAATTAAGAAATTTGTATCAAAAAACATTGTAATTATTGGAGATGCGGCAGGACAGTCAAAACCCACAACAGCTGGTGGGATTTATTCTTGTGGGATGGGAGGGATTTTTGCTGGAAGAGCGATTTCAAAATATTTGAAATCAGAAAATAAAAATGAACTTGATGAATATCAAAAATTGTGGATGAAAAAGTTTGGTAAAGAATTTGAAAAACAATTACTTGCAAGAAAAATACTTGAAAGACTTGATAATGATGCAATAAACAAATTATTTGATTCAGTGACTCCTGAAATTTTAAAGGATATTTCAAATAAAGATGATTTTGATTTCCATACTAGTTCAATCATTAAATTACTTGGAGTTAAGGGTTCATTCAAAGCAGCACAAATTATTCTGTCTAATGAAATGAAAAATCTACTTTCGTGAGATTGATGTGTTCCTGTAAGGAAGGTATAAATTCAACTTGCAAAGTCAGCTGTTTATGTCTTCTACAATTTCGTTGCCAGTATGCAGTTGTTGTCAAAGACACATTATGCCAAAAGACAAATGCGTTAAATTCAACTGTCCTAAATGTGGCTCGGTTTTAATGTGGAGATGTCAAAGTTGCAGAGAAGCGGCAAGATCATATACTTGTAAATCATGCAATTTTACCGGACCTTAGCAAAATGGCACAACTTCTGTTAATAGTAAAAATACTTCCTACTGGAATTGAAGTAGATTTGGATGAACTTGCAAAAAAAATCCGTTCTACGCTTAAAGATGGAATTACATTAAGAAGATTTGAGAAGGAGCCGTTAGCTTTTGGATTACACTTCCTTAAAGGTGAGTTTATCGTAGATGATAAAGAAGGTCAAATGGACTCATTAGAACAAACAATTAGGAATACTGAGGGAGCAAGTGAAATGGAAGTATTGAATATGAGCCGAATGTCAGTTAACATGAAATAGGTGTGTAAAGTGGCACGAAAAGAAGAGCCATTACAAATGAGAATAGGAGAAGCAAAACATAGAGATGTTGGCAAAAAAAGAGCTAGAATTGGACCAGATGCTATGGATTATCTCAAAGCAGCTCCTGGTGACGTCATAGAAATTAATGGCCAAAGATCTACTTGCGCAATAGTTTGGCCATCTGATGAAGATGATAAATTTTCGGATGTGATAAAAATTGATGGACAAACAAGAAAAAATATTGGTGGAGCATTAAACTCCATTGTCAAAATAAAAAAAGTTCTCACCAAAGCGGCAAAATCTGTAGTTTTAATTCCAGTAAATGATGTTGTAACAGTTGACAAAGAATTTACTGACTTCGTAAAAAATAGACTAAAAGGACTCCCTATTTCTCAAGGTGATGAGATATCAGTAATGATTCTTGGAAATTCAATGGATTTTAAAATTAACAAAATTTCTCCGAAGGGAGTTGTAAAGATTGATCGTTCAACAGCACTATCAATTTTAGAAGAAACATCAGGGGAGAGAAAGAGTCGTGTTACATATGAAGAAGTTGGTGGATTATCAATAGAAATTAAAGCAATGCGAGAAATAGTTGAACTTCCTCTAAGACATCCAGAACTTTTTATTCGATTAGGAATCGAACCTCATAGCGGAATTTTATTGTACGGTCCCCCTGGATGTGGGAAGACGTTGATTGCAAAAGTGCTTGCAAGTGAATCTGAAGCAAACATGTATTCAATTAATGGTCCAGAAATAATGAACAAGTATTATGGTGAAACTGAAGCAAGATTACGTGATATTTTTAAAGAAGCCAAAGACAATTCGCCAAGTATTATTTTTATTGATGAAATAGATGCTATTGCACCAAAACGAGAAGAAGTGTATGGCGATGTTGAGAAAAGAGTTGTTGCGCAGCTTTTAGCTCTTATGGATGGGTTAACCGAAAGAGGAAACGTAATAGTTTTGGGAGCTACCAATAGACCAGACAGCATAGATCCTGCACTTAGAAGACCAGGCAGATTTGACCGAGAGATAGAAATTTCAGTTCCAAATGAAGATGGAAGATTAGAGGTATTACTAATTCACACTAGAGGAATGCCAATTTCTGAAGATGTTGATTTGAAAATGTTATCTTCAGAGCTTTATGGGTATACAGGAGCTGATATCAAATCATTATGTAGAGAGGCTGCTATGAAATCAATTCGAAGATATCTTCCAGAAATAAATTTAGAAACTGAAAAAATTTCCTCTCAAGTTTTAAAATCAATGGAAATTAAATTAATTGATTTTTACGATGCGATGCATCAAGTAGTTCCTACTGCAATGCGAGAATTTTATGTTGAAAGACCAAAAGTTTGGTGGCATGATGTTGGAGGTTTAGAAGAAACCAAACAATCACTACGTGATAATTTGATACTTGCAATGAAAGAACCAGAAAAGTTTTTGAAAATGGGAATCAAACCACCTAAGGGTGCATTACTTTATGGGCCTCCAGGATGTGGAAAAACATTACTTGCAAGAGCTTTGGCTACAGAAAGCGGGGCTAACATGATCCTTGTTCGTGGTCCTGAAATTTTATCAAAGTGGGTAGGCGAATCAGAAAAAGCAATCAGAGAGATATTTAGAAAAGCAAAAACATCATCTCCGTGTGTAGTAATCTTTGATGAATTAGACTCACTAGCAAGATACAAGACAGGGGAAATGAGTGGTGTGGGCGAAACAATTCTTAGTCAACTATTAACAGAAATGGAAGAGGGGGTTTCTTCACGAGTCGTTGTTCTTGGAATTACTAACAGACCAGATTTGCTAGATAATTCAATGCTTAGAACTGGAAGACTAGATCTTACATTATATGTCCAACAACCAGATGAAAAAGGCAGGTTAGAAATTATAAAGATTTTAACTAAGGATATGCCTCTAACAGCTGACATTAAATTACAAGAGATTGCAATAGCTACCCAAAACTATTCAGGAGCAGATCTTGCATCACTTTGTAGAGAAGCTGCAGTACATGCAATGCAAAATAATTCACCAAAGATTACTAGCTCCGATTTTGCTGCTGGATTAAAGAATGTTAAACCATCAATAACAAAGGAGGTTGAACAGTGGTATAACAATATTAAACAAAATATTTCAGATGTGGTTCCAAAAGCAATAGATAAAACATTTTACGGTTAAAATGGCAAATATACCTATAAAAAATCTCGTATACGATATTATAAAAGAAAATGAATCGTTAACTGATGTAGAGCTTTCAAAAAAATTAACTAAAGAAGAAGTGTTAATTCCCGAAGATCAATTCAATAAACTACTGCTTGATTTGGAAATTCTCGGTTTAGTTAAAGTTTCCTGGTTAACAAAGGATACTAGAAGAATTGAAGTAATAGTTGAGAAAGAAGAAATTGATGAAATTAAATCACAGAATAAAGAAATGATGAAAAAAGATTACGAAGCTAGTTTTCCTGGTAATGAAAATAATTCATAATATCTAAAATCTAAAATGAAAAGCTGCATCTAATGCAATCCCAACAAAAATTATTGTAAGATAGGGCGCTGTAACTTTGTATGCTTTCCATGCAAATTCTGAAGTAGGGTTTTTTGTCAATGAGTAATGATATGCAAGCATTAATCCTCCAGAAACTACAGCTACTACAACATAAACTATTCCTAAACCGAATGCGTATAACATTAACGAATATGGAAGTAAAATTGCAGTATTCGCTAGAATATACTTTGATGTTTTTTGCATTCCAATAACTACTGGAAGCATTGGAATTTTGGCTTCAGCATAGTCGTCTCGAATTTTCATTGCAAGACACCAAAAGTGAGATGGGGTCCATACAAAAACAAGAAATCCTACTAAAAATCCTAAAATATCCATAGAGCCTGTTGCAGCAGACCAACCTGCCATTGAAGCTGCACTTCCTGCAAATCCTCCAATTACAATATTTGAAGAATTGAGTCGTTTTAGCCAAGCAGTGTATATGATGACATAAAAAAATATTCCAAGTGCAATAAAAAATGTTGTAAATTCATTTAATGTAAAATACGCATAAATTACCGAAGCTGCACTAACGCATACACCATAAATTAAAACGTGATTTGCCTTCATCTTTCCTGAAGGAATTGGCCTACCGCTAGTTCTTTTCATCAAAAGATCAATGTCTTTGTCATAATAGTGGTTCAATGCACTAGAACCAGCAGATGCAAGCGAACCTGCAATTATAATGTGTAATAATCCAAGGTAATCAAGTTCGGGTCCAATAAGCTTGCTTGCAGCATACATGGATGTTACTGCAGTAATTACAAGCAAAACTACAATTCGTGGTTTTGATATTTCTAAGACTTCTCTTGCACCCAAGCTGCTTTAATCGGCTTTTATAGGCATTTAATTTCTTCGACTAGGATCAATCTAGTTTCAAAAGAATTAAGTATCTCAGAACTTCCAGCTAGCACAAATGAGTAACTGGGATCTGATGATGCCTGGAATGGGCCTCACTGCCATAGGATTAGCAGGGGTTTTTATTTCATATTCTGGAATCGCTCATACTTTTCTTGATGGTTTGCATGCACTTACCGGTCTTACAATGTTTTTTGGTTTGATTTTCTTAGCTGCAGGAATTTTGGAAGGAGGAGTATCTACATCTAATAAAGCTAAAGCAACAACTTTGGTAATTATATCGATTGCATTATCTTTTGGAATGGTAGCACTCGCAATTAATACAATTTCAACTGTGCCGGTGTTTGTTGGAATAATGCTGATAATAGCTATTCCTGCAATTATAATTGCATATGTTGCAACGAATTTTCCAACTTATGCAAAACCTATCTCCATAATTTTCATGTTATCTTCTGTAGCAGCAATAGGATCATATGTTGGATTTGGACTAGTAGGACCAAGTCCTTATCTAATTAGCGAAGAGATTATAGAAGAGATCATTGAAGAGATTTCTCCCCTTGTACCAGTTTATTCTATATCTATTCTTGCAGGTTCATCAGAGCAGGGGAATCCAGATTATGAACCAGATGTAGCTAAGGTTCCAAAAGGATACATAATTGAATGGGCTAATGATGATGAATTAGTTCATACAGTTACAAGTTCGCTAGACTCTGGAGATACATTTGATTCAGGAATTATGTCTGCAGGAGATAAATTCCGATTAGATACTTCGACGCTTGCCTTAGGAGAATATGAATACATCTGTTTAGTCCACCCATGGATGATAGCGACTATAGTTATTGAAGAACCCAAAGAACAAGTCATTACCGAAGTGATAATTCCTACAGGAGCAGGCACTCAACAGATTGGTCAGATCTACTATGATCCTCAAGACATTTCTGTTACGATAGGCATGACTGTACAATGGATAAACGAGGATGAAACAATACACACTGTAACAAGTGGTACTCCAGATGGAGGTACAACAGGAATTTTTGATTCTAGTATTATTGATGCAGGAAATTCATATACATATACATTTGATTCTGCAGGAACATTTGATTACTACTGTATAGTGCATCCCTGTATGAATGGTTCAGTAATCGTTGAATAGTTTTGCACTTAGTTCTAACAGAAGCACAAAGACAAATACTTTCTATAGAAGCTATTGATAAAAAACCAAATGAATGTTGTGCTTTATTATTTGGAAAAAAAGATAATGATAAGATTCTAGTCAATGAGATATATATTGCAGAAAATATTGAAAAATCACCTCTAAATTTTACAATTTCAAACGAGCAGTTGATTCAAGGTTATAAAATGGCTGGAGATAAAGGACTAGAAGTTATTGGCATCTTTCATTCTCATCCAGATTCAGATCCATATCCCTCTGCTACTGATAAAAAATTTATGGAACTTAATCCAGTTGCATGGGTGATTTTCTCAGTTATGACTAAGGAATTCAAAGCTTACATGCTTGAATCAGAGTTAATCACAATACCAATTGTCACATAGATTATTTTTTCTTAAAGGTAACATTAATCCCATTTTTTAATTCTGATAGAATTTTCTTATCGGGTTTTAGGATCTTTCCAATAACATTAACTGGAGAATAAGGCTTGATTTCATTTTTGGTTCCTATAGGTGTGGGTCCATAAAACAAACAAATTGCTTTACCTGTTGGCCAATATGCTACATCATACAATTCTACTAAATCTTTTGCGTTTTCTTCATCAACATTAATTGGAGATTCGTTTGTGTAGATTTCTTCTCCCCACAAATTTACTCCTAGGGTAAAAGGTAAATTTTGTAGAAATGATTTGACTGTTTTTGGACACATGGTATCGTCTAATTCCAAATCAATGTTTTTGAATTTTGGAATATCGACTTTAATCGTGTGTTTCACGATTGACATAATTCTTTGAAATAAATATCCCTTACTTTCTATAATTAATATGGAAATTCATGTATACGATACATACGTCAAAGCAGCAGATGGTCACACAATGCATTTTGATGTTATCACAAAAGAACAAGATCATGAAAAAGCAATAGATTATGCAAAAAAATGGTTATCAAGTATTGGAGAAGGAGATTCCAAAGTGACTACAGAAGAATGTCAATTCTGTCATTCTCAAAGTGCCCCAGACCCTGTTTCACAAGCAATAGAAAAAGATGGGTATTTCATCCAAAAAATGGATGGCTGTCCTTAAGTTCTTTTTTATTTGTTTAAACGGAAAAACTTTTTTTATTCTTTTTTTATAAGATTATACATGGAATTGCATCCTTATGCAAGATTATCAATTGAGGGAGATAAAAAGACCAGATGGATTTGTGGTTGTTTTGAAACAATAGATGGTTTCTTCAAATTTTGTTCAGAACACAATTCTTCACTAAAAAGAGCAATAGAATCTCAAATTGATGAACTTGATATGACAATAGTTGTAGATGAAAAAGTACCGAGCTAAATAGCAAGTACTGCAATAAATGCAGAAACAAAGACAATTGCCACTGTATTTAATAATTTTATTACAGTATTCAAAGCAGGACCTGCTGTATCCTTGTAAGGATCACCTATAATATCACCCACAACTGCAACCTTATGAATTTCACTGCCTCTTTCTCCTTTCATCTCTATCAACTTCTTAGCATTATCCCATGCACCTCCTGTATTTACAAGATGAAAAGCAAGGAAAATTCCAGTAACAACTGCTCCCATTAAAAGACCAGCCACTGCAGTTGGTCCAAGTAAAATTCCTAATACAATAGGTGCTGAAATAGCGATGCTTGCAGTTTTCCAAAGTTCTTTAATTGATGCAACAGTTGCAATGTCCACACATTTTGCATAGTCTGGTTTTGATTTTCCTAAAAGGATTCCTGGATTTTCTTTAAATTGTCTTCTTACTTCATCTACTAATTTAGATGCTGCTTTAGTTACACCGTTGATTAGTTGTCCAGTTATGAAAAATGGAAGTAGTCCTCCAACTAAAAGCCCAATTACTACTGTAGGATTAGTTAAGCTATAATCTAATTCTAAGACTCCTTCAAATATATGAGCTGCTTCAAACTGGAATGCTTGAATCATGGCAAGAGCAGCTAATGCTGCACTAGCAATAGCAAAACCTTTGGTGATTGCCTTTGTAGTATTTCCGGCCGCATCAATTTCATCAGTAACTTTACGACTTTCCTCTCCCATTCCAGTCATTTCTACGATACCACCTGCATTATCTGCAATTGGACCAAATGCGTCAATACTTAGAACAATTCCAGCAAGGCTTAACATAGCCATCGCAGTTAATGATGTCCCAAAAATGCCATACAAGATAGGATCTGCACCTTCGGGTGCAAATGTTGAAGAAATACTAAATGATACCATTATTGCAATTACAAGTGCAATCATAAATGGTCCAGTTGATTGTAATCCTTTGACGATCCCCATCAATGTTAATGATGCATAACCCCATTTTGCAGAGTCAGCAATTTCCTTAACGGGACCATATTTGATATTTGTAAACCTGTCAGTAATCTTTTGAATAACAGGAACTAGAATAACTCCAATTACAGTTGCACCAAATAGACCATAAGCTGCTGCAGAGTCTCCAATGAATTGAGTAGTAAAAACAAAATTAAGGCTAATAGCTATTCCAGCTGAAACATAAAATGAACGATTCAATGGTTTCATAACATCTGTAATATTCTTAGAACCAACAATTACTACACCAATAATTGAGGCTATCATTCCAGAGGCTCCAATTAAGATTGGATAAAGAAATAATTCTGGAGCGCCTATTAAAGCAGCAATTAGTAAAGCGGCAAGTAATGTAACTATGTAAGATTCGTAAATATCTGAACCCATTCCAGCAGCATCACCAACATTGTCCCCTACATTGTCTGCAATGGTGGCAGGGTTTCGAGGATCATCTTCTGGAATATTTGCTTCAATCTTTCCTACCAAGTCTGCACCCATATCTGCAGCTTTTGTGAATATACCGCCTCCAATTCTTATGAATAATGCAATAAGACTCGCACCAATTCCAACACCTGCTATGGTAATTGGATCGGGAAAAATTAGATAAAGTCCAGTAATTGCCATTAGAGCCATAGCAGGAACTGCAAGACCAACAGTGGCGCCACCTCTAAATGCCACGACAAAAGTTTTACCAAGACCACTGCTGCTAAGATTAGCCGCCCTTACAGCAGCTTTTACAGTAATTTTTAGGGAAATAATTCCTGCTATTGCAGAAAGTGTTGCTCCTACTGCAAAAGCAATGCCATTTGAAGGTTGCAAAAAAGCACCAATAATTACAGCTAGACCAATAGATATCGGAATAATAATTTTCATTTCACGTTTTACAAATGCTGCTGCACCAACCTTTACAGCATTTGAAATTTCCAACATCTCTTTTGTTCCAGGAGATTGTTTTGAAACCCATACTGCAAGACCCCCAGCAACAAGAAAAGAAGCAAGTACTGCCCCAATAGGCAGAAATTCTTGTAAATTCATTTTATATCTGCATGCCTATACCTGGGAAATATAAATCATAGAAAATTCTCTGAAGAATTTACTTTTTTTTTCTATAAGGGAGAAAGGTTTTTCCTTTAAGTCCTTGTCGAACCAATTTATTAAATCGGCGACCATGACTTAGATATTGGAATCGCATATGGATCAACTCATGTACAATAGTATTGTCTAATGATTTTTGATCAACAATTTTTCTAATATTTAAGAAAATTAAGTTTTCTTGCATATATGCAACTCCGTAATATTTGTAAGCAGATGTTCTTCTTCCTTCAGTCATTTCTTTTGGCATTTCTAAAACCTCTTTTGTCGTAAATAGAACTTTAGGTTCTAGTATAGAAAAACGATTTGCATAGATTCCAACTTTTTCTAAAATTTCCAGTTTAATTTCAGGTTCTAATTTCATGTTGCTGTTTCATAGATACATTGTTTATTAGCAAATGTCAATTCTTGCATCAGAGTTTGTTTATTTTGATTTGGTAAATTTTGAATTAACAGGGTCAGAGATTTTAGTAGTGTAATCATTAATCATACAGCCACCGTCTCATCATACCCCATTAATTCATAGAATCTAGTATTAATTGTGTTTTTTTTCGAATATTTTCATCAATTTTGACTATTACTAGTCCCTCATTAGGTTGTCCATACATTACAACAGAGTTTTCTGGAGCATAGAGGCATACAGGAATTACGAGCAAATCTTCTTCACCATTAATGGTAATTCTTACAGGAGGTTTAAGTGTAAAGGAATTTTTAATCACCTCAATACTTTGTTTAGTAATTTCACCTGCAGGGTTATTGCAGGAGATATTAGATACAACCTTTGTAGAAGATGGAGGAGTTCGCTTTGATCTTTTTTCTTGAGAATCAATTATCTGTAGAGAAGGAATTATACCAAATTGTAGCATGTTTTCAGTTGTTGCATCACCAACTGTGATTATGTAGGAATTCAAAGGCACACGCTTCAAAACATTGTCTTTAGTTACTTGATTATCAGGAAGAAGAATACCTAATGGAGTCTTTAGTTGTTCACGAAGATTTTCCGGTAATTTCACAGAAATCTTTTGTCCTAATTTGTAGATGGTGTTGCCTCTGCCTTCATTTCTTCTTGTAGTTTTGCTGCAAGAATACTGCATTGTGCTGCAAGATTTTTTGCTGAAATTCTAAAGGCTTCAGCACTAGGAGATTCAGGAGCTGTAATCACAACAGGTTTTCCTTTATCTGAACCTTCCATAATACCAGTGTGTAAGGGAATTTCTCCAATAAACGGAACATTGAATTTTTCACTAATTTTTTTTGCTCCACCTTGTCCAAAAATATAATGTTTTTCATTGCAGTTTGGACAAACAAATGAGCTCATATTTTCGATAACTCCTATAATTGGAACATTTAGTTTATTGAACATTCCAATTGCTTTAACTGCTATATTACTTGCAACTTCTTGTGGAGTTGTTACAACTAAAATTCCAGTAATTGGAATAGTTTGAGCTAAAGTTAAAGGAATGTCTCCAGTACCTGGTGGGAGGTCAACTATTAGATAATCAAGATCACTCCAGTTAGTATCAACTAAAAATTGTTTTAAGATTCCAGAAATTATTGGACCTCTGTAAATTGCTGCTTGATGTTCTTGTTCTGCAAAAAATCCAAAAGATACTACTTTTAATCCGTTAGATTCAACTGGTTGAAGTTTATTGTCTGTTACTTCCATGTTAGCTTTACCCATTCCTAACATCAAAGGTATACTTGGACCATAAACATCTGCATCTAAAAGACCAACCTTAGCACCAGTTTGTGATAACACTAATGCTATATTTAGAGAAACAGTTGTTTTACCTACGCCTCCTTTTCCGCTTGCTACCCCAATAATATTTTTTACAGTAGCCATTGCAGTATCTGCATCAAGTGAACGTCCTTCCATAACTTTAGCAGTAACTTTCATATCAAAATTGTTAATTCCATCAAGTCCATCAATAGCTTTTCTGACATCATCTTCAATCTCTACATTGAAGGGACAAGCAGGAGTGGTTAATTCAAGTGTAAATTTCAAGTTTCCTGAGTTTAGTTCTAAATCTTTAATCATGCCCATAGAGACAATGTCTTTTTTAAGATCAGGATCAATTACGGTACTCAATTTTTCTAAAACTTGATCAACGCCAACCATAGGTTAAAAAATCCCAATTACATTATTTAAAGATAAGTCAGCTTATTCCAAAACTAGAGAATAAATGAAACTTTTTTCGGTTTTTCCACGATTGAATTAAAAATTTGGCAAATTTAATCCAAAGATTCATAAATTGAATTCCGTGAATGACTTGACAGTTGTTTTCTATATCTACTCTACAGGATGTTGTAAGAATTCCACCAAGTTTGTTTGGAACTACCCTCAAAAAAGCTGTAATAAATATTTTAAAGTCAAAATATGAAAGCATGATCAATGCGGACTTGGGATACATCATAATGATTATGGATGCAAAAGTGGAATCATTGGGGAAAATGATTGCGGGAGATGGTGGAACTTATCATAAAGTAGAGTTTAATGCTTTGACATTTTATCCCAAACTTCAAGAAATTGTACAAGGAGAGCTAGTCGATATTACTGACTTTGGAGCTTTTGTAAGAATTGGTCCGACTGATGCACTATTACATCTCTCACAAGTTATGGATGATTATCTTAAGAGTGATGTACAGGCAGGGGTGATACTTGCTAATCAAAGCGGGCGAACACTAAAGGTTGGTTCAACAATTAGAACAAGAATTACTGCAGTATCATTAGGAAAAGCTGCATCAATGGGAAAGATTGGAATTACATGCAGGCAACCATTTTTAGGTGCAGATGAATGGATTGCTGAGGAAATTAAAAAAGCTGCGGATAATAAATCTGATAAACCAGCTGCGAAAAAAGAAGATGATAAACCAAAAAAAACAGTTGAAATAAAGGGGAAGTAGTGCATGGTTAGAGAAATGGCTTGTAGAAAATGCAAGTTTGTAACTATTGGAAAGGTTTGTCCTGTATGCAAATCATCTGATCTTACACCAGACTGGCATGGAATAGCATTAATTGTTGATCCAGAAAATTCACATATTGCAAAAACATTAGGTATTACTGAAAAAGGAAAATATGCATTAAAGGTAATTTAAGTTGGACAGTCGTCCAAAAAAGGAACTTGCACGATTTTTAGTAGAAGATTTAGGAAAAGGAGACATTACCAGTAACCTTTTACCCAGAAAAAAAATCAAAGCTAGAATTATTTCAAAGCAAGAGGGAATTGTAGCTGGGATTAATTATGTCAAAGAGATTTTTTTATCTAAAGGATGCAAAGTGCGAATTATTAAAAAAGATGGAAGTAAAGTAAAACCGAACCAAACAATATGCGAGATTACAGGATTAGCTCAATCTATTCTTTCTTGTGAGAGAACCGCTCTAAATTTGCTCTCTAGAATGAGTGGTATTGCCACAAAAACAAAAAAAATAATACAAAAAATCAATTCAGTTAGTCCAAGGGTAAAGCTATATGCTACAAGAAAGACTGCTCCTGGATTACGATTTTTTGATAAAGAAGCTGTAAAAATTGGCGGAGGAGAGAAACATAGAATGACCCTAGATCAGATGGTAATGATTAAGGATAATCACATATCTGTATCAGGGTCACTGTCAAACTTGATAGTCAAAGCTAGAAAAAAATACAAAAAAATTGAAGTTGAAGTTGAGAATCAAGAAGATGCTTTTTTGGCAGCAAGTGCTGGGGCAAATATAATTATGCTAGATAATTTTAATCCAAAAGAAATTATCAATACAGTTAACAGATTAAAAAAAGCCAACCTTCGAAAAAAAGTGAGATTAGAAATTTCTGGGGGAATTAATGAAAGAAATATCAGTAGATTTGCAAAAACTGGAATAGATATGATTTCAGTTGGAGAAATTACAAATTCTGTAACTGGAATTGATTTTAGTTTAGAAGTATCTTAGAGAAACACTAGCTACAGATTAGGAATTAGGATTTTTTTTCTTAAATTAACTAATGGAAAGCATTCTTTCAATAGCTAGACGTGCCTTATCTGCTATTTCTTTAGGGACTTTCACTTCATATTTGTCTTCTTTTAATGATGCGTAAACATTTTCTGGCGTAATCATTTTCATGTATTGACATTCAGCCTTTTCTGATGCAGGAACAAATGTTTTTCCTGGATTTTGCTGTTTCATCCTATACAAAATTCCTGTTTCTGTAGCTACAACAAATTGTTGTGCACTAGAATTTTTCACATGATTCATCATACCTTCAGTTGACAGTATCTTGACTTTTCTATTATCATAATCACCTGCTGCTACATCATATAACATTGGAGTAGTACAACTACATTCAGGATGGATTAAGAATTCCGCATTTGGTAGATCATCAAGTTTTTTCTGGATATCTGTAGAACTAATCCCAGCATGAACATGACACTCACCAGCCCAAATGAACATATTTTTTCTTCCTGTCATTTTTGCAACATAAGAACCCAAAAACATGTCAGGTAAGAAAAGAATTTCTTTATTATCTGGAATTGCTTTAATTACATTAACAGCATTAGATGATGTACAACAATAATCAAGTTCTGCTTTAATTTCTGCAGTTGTGTTAACGTATCCAACTGATATTGCATCTGGGTGTTCTTTTTTCCATTTTCTTAAATCATTAACAGTTATAGAATCAGAAAGCGAGCAACCCGCTTCTAAATCTGGGATTAATATTTTTTTCTGTGGGCTGATAATTGCAGCAGTTTCTGCCATAAAATGTACTCCACAAAACAAAATTGTTTTATTATCAACTTTTGCTGCTTGTCTTGATAAACCTAAAGAGTCTCCAACAAAATCTGCGATATCTTGAACATCTGGTACTTGATAGTTATGTGCTAAAATTACTACATCTTTTTGTTTTTTGAGTTTTAGAATTTCTTCTTTGAATTCGGTTGCTTGTTGTACTAACATTTTACCTAAGAAAATTGGTTTTTTAATTAATTTAAAGAATCAGATCATACCGTAAAAATTCTGTAATAGTGGCTATTATGGCAATTATTGCCAAATTATGTTCCTATAGTAATCCCACCAGAGCAATATTTTCTTAGAGTTTCTATAGATGATAATATAGCAAGTCTACTAGTTTTAGGATTAGTTGAATCTGGAACATTTTGTATTGAATAATTCATCTCACCGAATTTCCCTTTTACTTCAATTTGATGTGTGTTTTTATCCGTATTAGGATCAGCGATTATTTTCACTTTAGTTTTTTGACTACCAAGTCCTACAAGACTAAGCAATGCTGCAACGTTAATGTTTGCAGGAAATAGTTTTACTGCCTCACTTGCTGTGCCTTCAAAGATTATAGTTTGTGTATCAATTTTATCAAGAGAAATATCCGAAGTTTCAAAAAATTTTGCGTCTTTAAGTGAATTTGGATGTTTGGTAGTAGTTAATGTCACTAATTCTAGCTCATCTTTTACTGACTTGATAGCATCGAGTCCAGCAATTGCCCCCGAAGGTAAGTAAATATTTTTTGAAAATTCTTTACATGCATCAGATAATATTTCAAATACTGATTCATCAAGTAGTGCCCCTACACTCATCATCATTAGATCCTTTCTGTTTTGAAGAACTGATAGTGCTACATCTTTAACTGCTTGTTGGGATGCAGCTTCCACTACTAGATCAACTGGGCCAGAGGATAATAGATGTGAGTTTTCAACAATAGTTGGTTTGTTTTTTAGTTTTGATACTAATTTCTCAGAAGCTTCTTTTGATTGATCATAGATTTGGGTGAGTTGAGCAGGAATTTTTCCTGAATCTATAGCCAATGCAATCTGGCTCCCAATTGCCCCACATCCCAAAAGAGCGATTTTCTTCAAGCTGATCGAATAAGGAATTTCTTGTAATTAATTGTAGTCTATTGTTAGCTAAAGTTCTGTATAACCTAAAGATTTTATCTGTTCTAACAAAGTATTGGTATGCTCAATAGTGTGTTTAAGGATGCCATTAAGAGACGTGAAAAGACACTTGAAATTCTAAAAGGTCCAAAATTTGAGCAGATTAAAGAAGAAGCCAAATCAAACTGGATAGAATATAGACCAAATAAAGACGAAGTAGTGGTTGCAGGAATAGATAGTAGTTTTAACTGTACAAAATTTCAAGGCGCCGAAATGTGGGTAGTAACAGCAGTGTCAATTAAATCAAATGGAGAAATTATTTCAGACCTGCATGATTTTGGGTTAGGATATACAGAATCAGATATCTCTTCTATGGCAAGTAAAATGGAAATCCAAGCTTGTGAGCAATCAGCAGATGTAGTAGATTTGGTTTTAATGGATGGTTCATTATATTCACAATTTATGACGCGTCAAGTATCATTAATTGGTTCTTTCCTAAAAGTAATGAAAAAAAACAACAATGTAGTTTTTATTTCAAAGACATCAAATACACGAGCACAATTTGAAAAATTCGATTCTATTGCAGGGGATATATTCTATTACAATCATGCAACAAATACTCCGGGATTTAGTAAATTATTCAAAGACACAAAATATGGAAAAGACAAGATCATTTCATCAACTTTTGTTAGATTAAGCGATTCATTACCATTGATTAAGATCGAACTTTTGGATGAAAACTATTCTGAAGAAGAAATCAAAACATTACTAAACAGACTTTACAAAAATAGTGTTGGTGGATATCCATATGCATTAAAGCTCGCACATAATAATTGTAAAATTAGTGGGCGAGACTTGGCAAAGCTAGTAAGTTTACATGGTTTATCAACTGAAATTGGTTCAAGAGAGGTTCTAGGATGATTATTGGTTACGTGATTGGTGAATCAAGACCAACAAAGATTACTGCACTTTCCTCAAGACCATTATCAATAGGCGAATACACAATAATAGATTCTGAAGAAGGTAAAATCCTAGGATTAGTTGAAAAGACTTACGTATCAAGTGTGGCACTTGCAGATGTAAAAAACTTTGATGAAGCAGCTGAGAGTAAAGAGATTGCAGAAATTAACAGAAGAGATAAAGGATATACATCTCAAATAATGATTTTAGGTTTTTTAGATAAATTACAGAAAGGTCAAGCAATAATTCCAGCTATTCCGCCATTACCTGGAACTGAAATTTTAGAAGCAACAAGTCAAGATTTGGAAAAAATATTTGGTCCTGATGGAGTTCAATGGATAAAAATTGGATCATTACTACGAAATCCTGAGATAGTTGCCAAAGTTAATCTTAACAAAATAGTCTCAAGACATATTGGAATTTTAGCAATGACTGGAATGGGAAAAAGTAATCTTGTATCTCTTATCGCAAAACAAATCAATGACCTTAATGGAACTGTAATTATTTTTGATTATCATGATGATTATAGTAGTTTATCAATACCAAAAATCAATGTAATTGATGCAAAGATTAATCCAAGATTATTGGATGCTGAATCACTAGGTGAAGTTTTAGAAATTCGAGACAATGCAAGTATACAACAAAGAATTCTGCGAATGGCTTTTACTAATCAGGTCAAAGAAAGCAAAGAGTTTTGGGAAGCTCTCAATGACCAAGTTGAAGAAATTATTCAATTAAACAAGAAGGATAAAAAAGAATACACATACTCTGGAGGTAGAGTTCAAGACAAGATAGATGATGCACAACACAAGTTTTCTGATATTCTTGATCCTGGGGTAATGGATCCTATAGGATTGATTAAAGAAGGAAGGATCAATATACTAAATATTTCTAGTCTTAGTGAAAAACAAGCAAACGTTGCCATGTCCTATTACCTACAAGAATTGTTAAATGATAGAAAAGATGCAATTCGTGCCAAAAACATAAAACAAACAACAAAAAGAAATCCAAGATTTGGTTCTTCAATTTTTGTTGTAATTGAAGAAGCACATGTTTTCATTCCAAAAACAGAAGATACTCAAGCAAAATACTGGGCATCGAAGATTGCTCGTGAAGGAAGGAAATTTGGAATAGGGTTAGGGGTGGTTTCACAAAGGCCGCGGAGTCTGGACCCTAACATAGTTAGCCAAATGGGCTCACTTGCCATAATGAAGATTATTCAAGAGGATGATCAAAGCCAGATAGCATCTGCTGCTGAATCAATTAGTAAAAATCTGGTAGAACAACTTACTTCATTAAATGTTGGAGATGCGATATTAGTAGGTCAATGGGTAAATCTTCCATCAATTGTTCATATTGAACAAGTCAAAGAGAAAACTATGGGAGCAGATCAGGATGCAGTTACAGAGTGGGCAGTGGCAAAAAAATTTAATGGAATAGCAAAAGAATCAACACAAAAGCTTATTCAAAAAGATTTACTGGTAGATTAGAATGCTATTTTCACACATATCTGATACTCATCTAGGGCTTGTTCAGTATAATTCTGAAGAAAGAGAAAACGACATTTATGATGTTTTTAATCAAACTATTGATATATCAATAAAAGATCATGTTGATTTTGTAATTTTTGCAGGCGATATATTCCATACGCCAAATCCAAGTGGAACTGCAATAATGCATATGGCACATGCATTAAAAAAATTGAAAAAAAATAATATTGATTCTTTTTTTGTTTTAGGGGAACATGATATTAGTAGAATAAGATCATATCCAGTACCTTATGTTTTTCATAAATTAGAATTTTCTCAGTATATTGGTGAAGGAAAACCAACATATTACAAAGATGTTTTGATTATTGGATTTGATAAAATAAGAAAAAGCGAAATGCAAGACTTCGAGACTAGATTTCAAGAAGTTGACGCAATTGCAAAAGAACACAAAGGTCATAAAATTCTTGTAATGCATCAGGGAATAACTGAGGCAAACAAGTTTGCAGGAGAATTAAGTGCCAATGATCTTCCAAAAAACTTTACGTATTATGCAATGGGACATCTTCATGATAAATTCTTAAAATCATTTAGCAATATGAAAGGTTCAATTGCTTATCCAGGTTCTATTGAATTAACAACAAGTGAAGGAATAAAAAATACAAAAAAAGGATTTTTTCAAGTGGATATTTCTGGGATAGAGGCCAAACCAGAATGGATTGAACTTAACATTAGACCACAGGTATCAACAAGTACTAATTTTGAGGACCTTACAAAAACTGTAGATGATATTCTTGAGCAAATCCATGAATCTATTAAAAAACCTATAATTGAGCTAAAAATTCAGGGCAAGGACATCCAAACAGACCTAGTGCAAGCACAAATCTCACGTTTAATGCCTTACGCACTTCGTTGTTCATGGAAAATCAGTAACCAATTATCAGATTCTTCTGTATTAATGGAAAAACCAATTCGTATGGATGATGAAATGTTAAAACTTGCCATATCAACGCTAAAATCAGAACAGTTAGCAAATTTTGCAATAAAAGAGTTACTTCCATTATTGACATCAAATAATCTAGAACAGGCAAGTCAGCTTATTGTTGAAAACTATAAACAGTTTAGACAGGAAAAATCAAAATGATAAATTCTATAGAGCTGGGTAATTTTCTATCTCATGCGGAAACAAAATTAAACTTTGGTAAAGGAGTTACAGTTTTTATTGGTCCAAACGGTTCTGGAAAATCTGGCATTATTGACGCAATTACATTTGCATTATTTGGTCAACATACAAGAAAATCAAACAAGGGGTTAATACGTAGAGGAGAAAATCAGGGATATGCAAGAATTAATTTTTCGATAAATAATAAAATGCTTCAAGCAACAAGAAAAATTAATCTTCAAGGAACATTATCATCCCAATTTTTACAAAAAACAGATGAAGGGTGGACACCAATAGCAGAAGGGGAAAGAAAACAATTTGGCGAATCAATGACAAGAAAAATTGAAGAAGTTATCGGATTAGATTTTGAAAAATTAAAAATTGCGTCTATTGTGAGGCAAGGAGAATTAAATTCCATCATAAAAGCAAAACCAAAAGAATTCAAAGAATTAATTAATGCTGTAATTGGGATTGACAAACTAGATATTTCTTCAGAAAATTTGAAAATAGTTCTAAAGAACTTTAGAGAAACAATACTAAAGGAATTTGGATATGATGATTCACATATTGATATGTTAAAAAATGAAATTAAAGAGAAGGAGTTAGAAATTAAAAAAAATAAACCAATAGAAGAAAAACTCGAAGAAGAAAAACTGAAACAAAAAAAAGAAATTTCAATATTAAAAAAGAAAATAGAGGAGGATTTACCTAAATTAGATAAAATAAAACAATTAGAATCTAGAAAATTAGAGCTTGTAAAATACGCTAAAGATGCTATATACTCAATTCAAAAGGAGATATCAGAAAAAGAAAGAAAAATTCATGACTGTGAGGGTTGTTTTGAACACCTTGATGAGAAAAAAAGAATTGAAAAATCCCTTGAAATGGCAGAATTGGCCTTCAAGGAAACTGGAAAAAAAATTCAAGAGTACAAAATGGAAATAATTTCTCTAAAAGAACAATTATCTCTTGCAAAAAAACTTCATCTCGAAAATGGGAAATGTCCTGTATGTGATTCAAAAGTAAATCATCTTAACCCATTATTTCAAGAAGATCATCTTGCAGTTGAACAAAATAATATCAAGAAAAAAATTGTCTCTTTAGAAAATCAAAATGAAATGTATGAGAAGAAAAAACAAGAATTTTCAAATGTTTTTCAACAAATAATAGAAGATGAAACTACTTTACGTGCACATTCAATAAATGATATAGAAGAAATAGATGCACTAAAGAATGAAATTTCCTTACAAAAAATCAACATACAAAAAATTCCAAGTAATATCAATTCAGGATTATTAGTAGAAGTAGGATCAATAGATTCTCATTCAAAATTATTATATGAAAAAATTATGGAATTAGAAAATGAAACAAGTAATTTTGATAAAAATAGTTTTTCTGCCTTAAGGAATTCTTTAGACGATAAACAACTAGAATTAAGTGAGACTGATCAGAAATTAGGAGGGATATTAGAAAAAATTAGAAATGCAAAAGAAGTAGTAGATAAAAATATGCTAGTTGTAAAAGAATTAGTTTTTGTAAAAGATTATGTCATACAAATAAATGAAATACAAGAAAATCTTTTCAATCGAGATGGTTCTGTTGCTACAAGTTTAAGATCGTGGGCACTACATACAATTTCAGCAAAAGCATCAGAGTATCTTAACATGCTAAATACAAAAATTCAACGAATAGAACTATCTGAAAAAATTAGAGATGTTTCAATTACTTGTTATTCAAAAAACACTATTTTGGATATAGAATCTCTTAGCGGTGGAGAACAAGTAAGTATTGCTCTAGCTTTAAGACTTGGAATGACGCAGTTGCTGGGATCATCTAATCTTAATTTTATTATTCTGGATGAACCAACAATGTTTCTAGACGAAGAAAGAAGAAAATCATTGGTTAAAGTGATATCCCAACTTTCTGACATTACGAATTCGTTAAATTCTACTCTTCAGTTTATAATAATCACACATGACTCAGAAATTTTTGAGGATTCTTCAGTAGAACAAATTTTTAAATTTGAATCAACAGATAATGGAACTATTGTAACTGAGGTTTAACCGCCAGTAAGTTTAGCAAATTTCTCATTTTTACTTAATTTTTCCATAAAATCAATATTCGATAATGCAACTACTGCGGATTCTACAACTGGTTTGTCAGGATCTTTTAGCGCTTGCTCAAGTGTAGGTATTGATTCTTTTGTTCCAATTACTCCAAGAGCTATTGTGGCTTCATGCCTCACAAACATGCTAGGATCATTTTTTGTAGCATCCTCTAGTGGTTTAATTCCACTACTATAACCCATTTGACCTAATGAAAAAGCTGCTTCATGTCGGACCAACTCATTGGAATCATTTTTGAGAACTTTAGATATATGCTGAACTTTGTCTTCTCCACCAAGATCAACTAGGATACATGTAGCACGTGTACGAACAACATAATCATCGTGATCCATTAGTTTAACAAAATACTCGGCATCTTTTTGTTCGTATTTCTCTTCCATTTTACAAAATAATATTAATCGTTCTTCTGTAACTACACTCAATTTATGAATGCAGTTTTCTAGTCACCTATATTATTCTATTAGGAAAAAAGGAGGATAGGTAATCTATTTAATGGATTTTCTAACCAAATTCATTGTTGAGCATTAAAGTCGGAGAAAAAGCCCCCAACATTCAAGTGTCCAAATGGGTTCAAGGTTTACCTACTAATTTCGATAAAGAAAAAGACCATATTGTATTAGTAGAAGTTTTCCAAGTAAATTGTCCAGGTTGTTTCCTTTATGGAATTCCAGAGGCAATTAACATTTACAACAAATATCATTCAGAAGGAGTAACTGTCCTAGGGATAGCAACTGCATTTGAGGATTTTGATAAAAATACCCTTGAAAATCTTGAGCTTTTATTAAAATCAGGAGAAGTGATTGGAGAGACAAAAAAAGGTTTGAGTCAATATGGAAAACTAAATGATAGTAAGTTATCTTACAAAATTCCTTTCCCAGTTGCTATGGATTCTTTAATTAAAGAAACTGGAGAAAGTAGTGAATCTAGAATAAAGAATTACATTTATAATCAAATTCCAGATTTTGATTCTCATCCAGAAGATTATAGAAATCAAATTTTTCAAAGAGTAAAAGGTTATCTCAAATCAAAAGAATATTCAGCTGAAACTTTTGAAAAGTATTCTCTTCAAGGAACACCTTCAACAATAGTAGTTGACAGAAAGGGAATTCTCAGAGATGTTTCATTTGGTCAAACTGGTGGACTAGAGCCCATGATTCAATCTTTATTAAATGAATAATTTTTAAAACCAGGAAGTTTTATTTTTTGAGCAAAAATTAAAACAAATAGTGATGTAAATAAAATCAAAGATGCTATCTCAGAAAATTCTGGAAGGTATGTAGTTCCAATAATATCCAGTTTGTGTGTACCAGTTCCTTCAAATTCCAAAGTTATAAAAGAAATCTTTTTGTTTATTTTTACAATAGGAAAAATCTCTTGTTCGTTTAGGATAAAAGTAAAATTTCCATTAATGAGATTGATAGGAATTTGAATCTCTGCCAAATTATTTTCAATTCCACTATTAATGAAAAGAGTTAAGCGTTTGTCATCACTACTAAACTCTATATCTCCAACATTAAAATTTGAAGTTATTTCTACTGTGAAATCATATCCACTAGTTTCTATTGTAAAATCTTGTTTGAACCCTGTTCGTTCTGAAATCAGTCCAAATGCAGGAGGAACAATTACAAGTAATAAAACTAGAGATAAGAATAGTAGATGCAACATATACTACGCTGGGATTAGTCTTTTGCGTAACTCTTTGTCTTTAGATACTCTTGGATGAGATGGATCAGCTAAGATTACTTCAAACCAATAATGCATACCATCTTTGTAAAGATAATAAGAACCAAGTAATTTCATATTTGGATATCGTTCTAAAACCCTACGATCTGCAACTGCTTTCATACTTACATCTGCTTTAATTCGAGTCACACCAAGATGTTTTGGTCTTCTTCCACTTCTTGGTCTTTTTCGTCTCATTCCACCAGTTCCAACTCGCATTCGTACAACAATAATGCCTTGTTTAGCTTTATACCCTAATCTTCTCGCTCTCTGAATTCGACTAGGTTTTTCAATTCTAGTAACTGCATTTTCTTTACGCCACTTTATGGCGTGTTCTCGGAGTGCCGGAGCATTTTCCCTCCATAAGTTTAACCAAATCTGATCCTGTTTACTAGGCATATCGCCACTATCAAAATCCCCTTAATATCTGTAATATGAAATTAGATATGTGATGATTTTAGATTTGAATTTGTAAGAAAATTACAGATTTTTTGGAAGAATTATAGTAAAGGTAGTTGGATTAGATTTAACAGATATTGTTCCATCATGTTGTTCAATGATTGTTTTACAGATAGCTAGCCCTAAACCTGTTCCGTTATTTTTAGTTGTAAATAAGGGTTCAAAGATTTTTGGTAATACTGATTTTGTAATCCCTGGACCATCATCCTCAATCTCAATTTTTACTGAATCATCTTCGTCATATAGTCTGACTTCAATTTCACCTTCATCACCTACTGCCTGAATGCTATTAGTAAGAAAATTAGCAAAGACAGCTTCAAGTTTTCTAAAGTCACATCTTATTTGACAATCGTTGGATGGAATGGAAATCTTAACTTGTTGTGGGATATCAATAGAATCAATTGATGATTCGATAAGAGAAAGAAGCCATATTTCATTCAGTTCCAAATCTGAAATTCGCACATATCCTAAAACATCATTTACCAAATGAATTATTCTTTGAATAGATCTGTCAATTCTTGCATTATATTGTAATCGTTTTTTTACATTCATCTTTGGTTTTTCTTTCATGATTTCATGTGCTGCCTTAATTACAGATATAGGATTTCTAAAGTCATGTGCAAGACAAGAAGTTAGTTCTCCAATTATTGCCATTTTTTTTGATTTGATTAGTTGTTCAGTTTTTAATTCAATTTTTTTTTCTAAAAACTTTTTTTTCAATTCTAGATCTTTTTCTGTTTTTGAAACATGTTCTAGTTGCTCTTTGAGTTCATGATTAAGTGTATTGTAAGTATTTTCTCGAATCGTTAACTCTTTATTTTTTTGTTCTAGATCTTTGTTTTTTGTTTCTAAAGAATTTGATAAATCCAGTAGTAGTTGTACTTTGTTTTGTAAATCTTGATTATTTTTTACAGCAGAATTTATTCTTGTATTAGAAATTTCAGCAATTTCTTTTAATTCTAATTCTTTTTCTTTTAGACTTAGCTTAGTCATCTCTAATTCATGAATTGCAGTAGATGCTACATTAGATAGCTCTTTAACTATAGGACTTTCATCAATGCTATCTGATTTTTGCATGCTTAGATTATTTCAAATTTATTCTAAGATGAAGTCATGTCTGTTCAAGCGAGACAAACAAAAAATTTTGAAAATAAACGAGTAATAAGTTCATCGTTGTTTGTTTAATTGTGACTACAAGCTAGTCATATCATATAAAAAAAATCAAAATATCTTGGAAAAGAAACACATTAACAAAAGACAAAAATCTGAAGATGGTGATTGGTCAAATTTTAATCGTGGTGATTGGACTAATCTAAATGAAGACCTAGACGAAAAAATTGATCCTGGAGAAATTTTAGATATTCAGGACAGAGCTATTACTTTTAATACTGATAAAATTGTTAAAACAACCGAAGATAAGTACAGAGAACAATCAAAAGAATTCAAAGATAAATTTGGAAATACTGCACAGTACTTGAAATTTGTTAATGCCCATTTAGCAAATAAAAAAGATCATATTGATAAAATTATAGCTGCAAAAGATCAGTTTGCTATTGACATTGCTGCTCTTAATCCAGAGCTACTTACCAAAGAACAGTTAGATAATAAAAATTATAATAAATTAAAATCGGATGATATTAGGAGTGTTTTAAAACATTTAGAAAAAGAAAAAGATATACTAAAAGAAAAAATTGAATACTTTACTAGTAAAACCTCCGAAGCAAACCAAGAGCTTGAGAATAAAAATAAGCAAGTAAGTGAAATCAAATCTGAGATGTCATATACAGAAATGATGGATCGATCAGTAGAATCTAAAATTGAAAAAGAAAATGATGGAGTAGAGGATATACAAAAAAGATTAAAATCAGTTGCTTCACAAAATGAATCTGAAAAAATTTTTGGTGCAATTAATTCACTTGTGGTTTTATTAAATTCAAAGAATCAGGCTACTCTAAAGGAGATTAGTTTAGTAAAATCTGAATTTAATAAAATGAAACAAGAATATAGCAAAGTAATGAATAATTTAGAAAAAAAGAAAAGTAAAAAATGAATTAATTAGTTTTTTGTCTGCTTCCTCTACTGATAATACCAAGGAAAATCATAATGATAAAAGATATTACTAAAGCTGCACCTGCTCCATAGATTAACGCACCCATTGGTGGAAGATCCAAGGTAGAACTACCAGTTGAAGTAGAATCAAGTTCACAAATTCCACCAACAAGATGAGTTCCTGGTCCACAGGTCATATCTAATACACATGTACCATCTTTTAGTACAGTACCAGGACCACATTCGGTCTTTGGTTTTTTGTCAATTACTTCTAGTTCTTCAATTACTTCTGGGGGTTCTTCAATTACTTCTGGGGGTTCTTCAATTACTTCTGGGGGTTCTTCAATTACTTCTGGTTGACCTAATGAAACACCTTGCAATTCAGTCCCAATGATTTCAATTTCCTCAGTTCCAAGAGGGATTTCAAACAAAATAGTCCTGCTACCAGAAGTTGTTTCAGTTTCCTGAGTATCTCTCCAATCCCCATCAGCTAAAACAATGAATATGTCATCTTCATTACCAACGGTTGCATCAAAAAATGCTCTATCAAAAGTAATAGAAAGACTCGCTGGACTTTCAGTAACTTGTACATCTAAAATTAGTACAATTTCATTCAAATCGGCTTCAATACCAAGAATGTCTACTCCCTCTGCATCATATGATATATCCACTGAAGTACCATCAATATCTACTGTAATTGTTCCTTCAACTGCATAAACAGAGATTGGAAGAGCAATTATTAACAAACTTAGGCCCAATAAGATTTTTCTATTCAATTCTAAATTACACCTCTGAGAATCTGTATTATCTTTTCTGCTATAACATTTGCAGCTAAGGACTGAGCTTCTTTTGTCTGCGCTCCAATATGAGGAGTTAAAATGACGTTAGGTAAGGTCGCAAGTTTATTTCCAGTAGCTGGTTCCTTTTCAAAAACATCTAGAGCAGCGCCTCCTAGATTTTCATTCTTTAATGCGTCATAAAGTGCGTCTTCATCAATTACCCCACCTCGTGAAGTATTGATGATTTTTGCAGTTTTTTTCATTATGGATAATTTTTTAGAGTCAATCAAATGATATGTAGAATCCAACAAGGGCACATGAATTGAGACATAGTCAGAACTTTGTAAAAGCGTATCAAGGTCAGTTTTCATTAGCCCAACTTCTTTTGTAAATTCTGGATCAATTGGAATCACGTCATAACCAATAATGTTCATGTTGAGGCCTTTTGCCAATCTTCCAAGTCGTTTACCTATGTTTCCGCATCCAATTAGTCCAAGATACTTTCCTTTAAGCTCAGTTCCTTTGAGTTCTTTTTTTAACCATTCCCCTTTTCGTATTCCGCTATCTCCTCTTGGAATCTGTCTGGCAAGAGCAAACATTAAACCCAAAACAAGTTCTGCAACAGCAGTCATTGCTCCCTCAACTGCGTTGATTACTCGAATGTTCTTTGCTTTTGCTGTATCTTCATCAATATTATCTAAACCAACTCCAACCCTTGCTATTATTTTACACTTGTCTGCCTTTTCGATTAGTTCTTTTGTTAGTTTTGTTCTACTACGAACAATGATGATGTTGAATTCTCCAATCCTTTCTTTAATTTGATCAGGAGTGATTTGAGGTTCGTATGTAATTTTCAAACCATTTTCTTTGAGAACTTTGTTTAGTACTGGATCTACTTCATCACAAATTAAAACTGATTCATTAAAGCTCATGCAAATCTGCCTTTATTCATGGAATATAATCATTATGAGGTAAAAAAAGAAAAAAATGAGTACCTGTCTAGGGTACTGGTGGTAGTGTTGGTATAACTTCCCATAATGGGATTACACCATCTGCTTTCAATTCAGAAGCAACTTCGTCAGTGAACACACCATGAATATTGACTGCAGGATGTGCAATGCTATTCTTTCCCATTGGTGGGACAGCATCACTTGGATTACCTAACGCATATGCGTATGAAGCAACTGGCGCTGTAATTATGCCTGCAGCAACCAATCTTGGATTCAAGTCGAATGGATCTCCTGCAATGATTACTGTAGCTGCGCCTGTGTATATGGCTGCATAGTCATGGTTTACCATTATGTAGACTCCTGGTTCATCGAATACTACATCTGCAATCATGTTCTGAGAACCTCCTAGTAACCAGGTTTCAGTTGCTGCGGATTGGACTCTATTGCCTTGAACAACTCTGTCAATGATTTCTCCAACAATGTGCCAAAATACTGGTTCGTTACCTTGATTTTCAATAAAGAACCTCACATGTTGACCTGTTTCTACATAGAGTGGTTGTGATTGGTATTGCATAAAGTCAAGATCGTTCCATGGTTGTATTACTTGTACAATGTTTTTGTTTGTATCACCCATTACAAGTAGATTATGAAGCATATTTGGAAAGTATCCAAATTGCTGTCCGTTGACAACTGTTGCTGTGTTGTGATGTTTGAACATTGCTGCTGCATCATAGGTCAATGGATTGTCTGGATCTTCTGGATCATTGTCAGTCAAGTACAACTGATTGTATTGTATTGTGAACTCTAACGCATCAGCTGAATAGAATTGTCTGTCTATCACGCCACTTCCTGAAGTCTTTTCAACCATCAGTTTCTTGTATCCCTTTGCTGGATCAACAATGGCAATACCGTACATGCCTGAAAGAACATGTTGGTCCATTCCAATCAAGTCGACACCAGAACAGTGGTATTTGAAGACACCAGCAGATTCGGCAATGTAACAGAATGTCTTTGATTCTCCAATATTAACGGAGCCAAAGTTTGTTGAACTTATCTGTGCTGCGTGCATATCATTACCGTGTTTAGTAACTTCATCAGCTGGAATAGTTAGTGTCATTTTTACGACGTCGCCCTGAGTAACTCTTAGGGTTGGGCCTGGAACCTGTTGGTTAAAGGTCATAGCTGAGTATGTTTTTCCACCTAGGATTTGTAGCTCAACACTTTCACCAGTTACGTTGAATTCAACAACATTTCGTCCAGATGCTTCAAGTACAGCGCAATCAGTCTCTGCAAATGCTTGTGGCATTACAAGTTTTAGTCCACCCATATCATGGATCTGTTGCATTACATCGACGTCCATTTTAGAGACATCGAGTGTAGTTCCTGTGATTTGGGTTTGTGTATATGTGCTTCCGAATAGCGTAGCCCCCACTACTGCAACTGCAGCAATGGTAAATATCATGCTATAACGCTTATTCATTGTATCCGGTGCGGTCTATAGCTTATATAATAATTCCCATTTTTTTCAACAAAGATACAAAATTCTTTTAGAAAAAGAATGAATAATAGCTATAGTAAATGAATTAGAATTGAAGACTCGAATAGATGTGGATTCTTTGGGAAAAGTCAGGATTCCCGCAGATGCGTACTATGGGCCCTTTACCGGAAGAGCACTCAAACAATATCATGTGACTGGACAGAAATCTCATACAAATTTGATTAGAGCATTTGTGATGATAAAACGTTCAGCTGCTATGGCCAACATGAGAGTAAAGGCAATTGATGCAAAACGAGGGAGGGCAATAATTCAGTCATGTGACAAAATTTTGGCAGGAAATTTCCAAGATCAGTTTGTAATTGATTCTATTAACTCTGGAGCAGGTACTGCCTTTAACATGAATACTAATGAAGTAATTGCAAATGTCGCACTTCGAAGGCTAGGAAAAAAGAAAGGTCAATATCAATTTCTACATCCAAACGACCATGTAAATATGTCTCAGTCAAGTAATGATACATTTCCAACTGCAATGCATGTCTCAATTTTGTTTAATCTTAAGAAAACAATTACTGCAATTGATATTTTGATCAAGTCATTAAATAAAAAAGCCAGACAGTTTTCAACATTTAAAAAAATTGGGAGGACTCATCTTATGGATGCGCTTCCAATAACATTAGGTAGTCAATTTGCTGCATATGGAACTGCAGTTAGTAAAGCTAACAATGTTTTAAAAATTGCATCGAAGGAATTAGAATATGTTGCATTGGGAGGAACAGCGGTAGGGTCAGGTGCAAATGCGCCTAAAGGTTATCGAAAAATTGTTATTTCTGAGCTTGCAAAGATTTCTAAACTTCCACTAAAACCAGAAAAAGATATGCAACATTCTTTGCAGAGCA
>Ga0209997_10000018_pt1 | contig 43798 bp, 38 predicted proteins | sample CR04metaG_FD_182079 | JGI IMG/M metagenome (GOLD analysis project Ga0209997, IMG submission 182079) | Deep subsurface microbial communities from Mariana Trench to uncover new lineages of life (NeLLi) - CR04 metaG (SPAdes) (version 2) | ecosystem: Environmental > Aquatic > Marine > Ocean trench...
CGGATGAACGGCCGGTACCGGCGCGGATCGATACCGCCTCCTGGCTGGACTGGCGAGTGGGCATCCTGCTGGCCCTGCCGTTTTTCATCGCCTTCGGGTGGGCCCCCGGCCATTGGCCCGGCGCCGCCGTGAACCCGGGTGGGGCGAATATTGTCCTCCATTTTGCCGGGTATATTACCTCGCGGTATTTTCCTTTTACTGTCTGTTGACCTCTATCGTGAGCCAACACACCGCGTTCTGGGCGGCGTTGTTCATGGGTCTGGATCCCGGGTTCCTGTACGCGCTGGGTGAGGGGATGCCCTATGGCATGGCCATCGCCTGGGCCCTCGGTGCCGCCGCCGGGCTGGTCTGGGCGGCGAAGTCGCAGCGATGGATCGTCCCCATGATGCTGTCCGGTCTGTTATTTTCCGCTTCCGTGAACGCCCATTTCTTCAGCTTGGCGTACCTGCCGGTTCTGTATTTGACTTTCCTTTATCTGAATCATGAAAACCAAAACCATCCGGTGCGCCAGGGTTTGGCGTGGTTCGTCACCGGAGCGGTGCTGGGCTGTGTTTTTCTTTTCGATCCACACAGCCTGGCTCAGGCTTTTGGAAATTTTATTCAGCAGACCGCTGGCGGCGCACACAACAATTTCGCCGAAGCGTTTTCTCTGGCGCAACTGCCTTCCATGTTTGATCTGCATATCATGACGGCGGTCTGGTTGCTGAGCGCCGTCCTGTTGTTCACCGCCAAAGGACCCCATTCCGGTTTCGCGGCGTACTGGTCTTCGCCGTCGACCCGGCCTTATGGCTTTTGCCTGTTTTTGTGTTTTATTTACGGACTGATGATTTTGACGATGGAGTTCGGTTTGGGGCTGAGGGTGCTGGGCATCGCACCGTACGCCGGTTTCTGTCTGCCGATGGCTTACCTGGGCCTGGCCGGGGTGCTGGAGCGCGGCGGCTTCATGCAGGAACGATCGCACCGTTTCGCCGCGGCGTTGTTTTTAGCTTCCCTGACCTTGTTTTCCTATCCGTCGATACAGGCGATGTTGAGGAATGGGTTGGACAACCAGTATCCGTGGGCCGTACTGCTGTTCTGGATGGTCTGCCTCGCCCTGCTCTGGCAATTACCCGCGATACGCAGGATCGAATACCGCCGCGCCACCGCTGTCGTCCTGTTGCTGTTGGCCGGATTTTTTCTAACCGGACACGACCACCCGGTGTGGAAGAAAAACGGGTCTGTCGAATCCCCGCCTCAACTGACCCAGGTCACCGGGAATTCCTACGAGTAAACCCGGTAATCGATGTGGGGGAAGATGTTGTCCTTCGACTCGATATCGGCCAGCCAGCTTTTATTGATCCTGCCTTTACGAATTTCCTCATACAGACGGTTGAAGCGTACGATGTGATCCTGGGTGCGTTTGTCGGCATAGTCGACCATTGTTCCGGCGAACATGATGAACGCCCAGTCGCTCGACTGCGCCAGTAACAACTCCCGCGCCGCCTGGTTGAGCGCGCGTTCCTCCAAGCCGGTTGCCTGCGGATTCCGTTGCGCCAGTTCCACCATCCGCTCGGCTGCCTTGTGCAGGTGGCGGTAAATCCAGTCGTTGCTGTCGCTCATCCAGTGTGCGTGATACCCCTTGTCACCCCAGCTGGAGGCGGCGGGGGTGGTGCAGGGGTTTTCCGGATGGCGTTTCAGATATTCCCCCGGCGTGATGAGGCTCACCACTTCCTGATCGCCGGCGATTTTGCGTAACAGAAAGTTGAGCCATTCCGGTCCTTCGTACCACCAGTGTCCGAACAGTTCGGCATCGTAAGGAGCGACAATGATCGGCGGGCGGTCCATCCGGCCCGCCAGGCGGTCGATCTGCCTCTGCCGGTTGAACAGAAAATCGCTGGCATGCGACGCCGCCTTGGCTTTGGCGTGTTTCGGCTGGTACAGCTCCTTGCGGTCTGTTGGCCCGGTGATGCGGTGATACTTGAAGCCGGTCATTTTGCGGTCTCCGGTGGCGGCGATGTAGGGATGGATGTAGGCGTGATCGAGATCGAACCCGATGTCCCGGTAGTAATCGCGGTAGTTGACATCGCTGGGGTAGCCTTCCTCGGAACTCCACACCTGTTTGGAGGATTCCGCATCGCGCCCGAAGGCGGCCACGCCGTTGGGGCAGAGCACCGGGGTGTGCACGCCGTACGGCGGCCGGGCGTCGGCGTACAGCAGGCCGTGCGTGTCCACGAAAAAATAGTCGAGCCCCGCTTCCGCCAGAAATTCTTCGAGGCCCGGCTGGTAGGCGCATTCCGGGAGCCAGATGCCGGAAGGCCGGACGCCGAAAAATTGTTCATGGGTCTGCATCGCCACCTGGATTTGCGCCCGCACCGCGTTGGGGACCACGGTCATCAGCGGCAGGTAGCCGTGCGTGGCGGCGCAGGTGATGATCTCCAGATGCCCCGCGTCCATGAAATCGCGGAACGCCCGGATCAGGTTGTGCCCGTAGCGGTGAACAAACAGGTCGCGCGCTTCGCCCAGCTTGTCACGGTACATCCGGGCCAGCGGCTGAACGTCCGGTTGCCTGCGGGTGCGTTTGATCTCCTTTTCCGCCAGCTCCAGCGAACGGTCCAGAAACCGCACCGTGCGTTGCTGCAGCAGGTCGTCGCTCAGCATGGACAGCAGGGGCGGCGACAAGGACATCGTCAGTTGAAACGGCACGCCATCCTGCATCAGGCGGTCGAACACCTGGATCAGCGGGATATAGGTTTCGCTGATGGCCTGAAACAACCAGTCCTCTTCCAGAAAATCCTTATGTTCCGGGTGCCGGACAAAGGGCAGATGGGCGTGCAGAACCAACGCGAGGTAACCTTTGGGCATGGCCAGGGTCCTTTACCGGGACCAGGAAGAGGGGGGTTTGAAAAAGCGGGACCCCCGCGGCGAGGTCAACGCTTCCGGTATCGGCACCTTATCGCTGGACCCCGGGAGGAGGGCCGAACCCCCGTCAAAAAAAGCCGAATCTTTAGCAGGCGCCGTGCTTGGGGATGCAACGGTTTTCGACGGATGATCCAGGGGCAGAATGACGGGATTCGATTGGGCCGTGGCGCGGAACCCCCCGGAGGCATCCACCACGCCGATTTCCACGGTGAACCGGGCGCCCGGACGGGAAAGGTCGAGGTAATAACTGCCGTCTTTCACGTTGATATCCACGTCGAAATACGCACCCTTTTCCACCCCCGGGTGGAGCGGTGCGGCATACACCCGCAACACCCAGCGCGCGGGTTCTCCGCCCGGCGCCAGTTCGCGCATCCGTTTCGGATCCAGCTCCCAGTAGACGTAGGCCTGGTTAGGGTCGCGCGCCAGCACCACCAGCCGATGATCGCCATAGCGGTCGGGCAAACCGGTTCTTGCCGGCCGGGAGCGCGGTGCCGATGGCGCGGGCTTCGTGACGCGGGTGGTTTTTCTTTTTTGGGTGGTAGATTTCTTTTGGGTGGGGGATTTCTTTACTGCGATTTTTTTGGTTTTGCGTTTGGCGGGGCTGGTTTTGGAGGTCTTGGCGACCTTCTTTTTTGCGGCGGTAGCCGGCTTGCGTTTTTTGGTGGCGACCTTCTTTTTTGCGGCGGCCACCGGCTTGCGTTTTTTGGTGGCGACCTTCTTTTTTGCGGCAGCCATCGGCTTGCGTTTTTTGGTGGCGGCCTTCTTTTTTGCGGCGGCTTTGGGTTTGGATTTTTTCTGCGCTTCGATTTTGCGCAGGCCTTTTTTGAGGGCTTTCACCAGGTCTTCTTTCAGCAGGCCGGCCTTCACGGGAATTTTTTTGCGCCGGGCCAGCGCCGTTAACTGGGTCTTGCTCATTTTCCGGTAATCGGGAGTTTGCGCCATGGGTTGCCGTCCTGAAAAAAGTTATGTTTTTTTTGTTGCCGGTTGACCGGGCCACCCGGATGATTCCAGCCGGGGTGATCGAGGGTTTTTGAATGGTTTTCAGTGGGCGTTTGGGACAGCTCTTTCGGAATCGGTTACGCCTCCATAATATTTTACATGTTTTTTTTGTGGCGTATAGGATTTGAATCGCTTCTAATGGTAAAAAGAGGTGAATTTGAAGTAATTCAAGCACCTGCAACCGGCCGCCGCCCAGTTTAAGGCGGGACCCTCACGGAACTATGTACGAAGTCAATCCCATATGCAAGGACGGGAAACCGCTTTCCCTGAAGACCGACGGGCATTTGCGCCTGGTGTTCATCGGCGTGGGGTCGGCTTTCGCCAAACGGCGCCGCCAATCCAACATGTTGCTGATCCAGGGGGATCACCATGTGCTGATCGACTGCGGCACGCAGGGCCCCCTGGCGCTGAACGACCTCGGCCTGAGTGTGCGGGACGTGGACTGTTATTTACCCACCCACAGCCACGCCGACCATATCGGCGGCTTCGAGGAAATCATGCTGATGAACCGGTACGGCCAGCCCCCGCGCCAGCCGAAATTGATCGTTCTGCGCGATTATCAGGACCTTTTGTGGAGCAAAAGCCTGTCGGGCGGCGCAGAATATTGTGAGGCCAACCAGGGCCGATCGCTCCAGATCACCGACTTTTTCGACATCCTGCGGCCCCGCACCATCGAGGCTTACGGGCGCAAGTGCTGGATGGTCCAATACGGGCCGATCGAAATGCTGATCATGCGGACCCGCCATTTCCCGGACAGCGCGCTCAGTGTCGATGAATCCCAGTGGTGCTCCGGCGTGTTCATCAACCAGAAAGTGTGGATTTCCGGCGACACCATGTTCGACCGGGAATATCCCGAACGTTTCAGCCGGGAAGCGGAAGTGATGTTTCACGACTGCCAGTTGTTTCAGGGCGGCATCCACGCCTCTTACCAGGAGTTGATGACCCTGCCTCCGGAAATCCGGGCGAAGATGTACCTCTATCATTTCGGGGACCATTGGGACCGTCCCGAAAGCTGGGTCCAGAACATCGATAAATTTACCGGCGATCCCCTGGAAGACGGTTTTCTGGGCTGGACGGAACAGCAAGTGGCCTTTGACTTTTATTGAACCGCGGGCCTCAGCCCCCGTGATCAGCGCTTCTTTCAGCTTTTCCGCATCCTGTTCAATCCGATTGATTAGGGGCTGATTAGTGGCGCCCACCCCAATCCACCAGCCCTCTGAAAGGTCCGCCAGCGGCCACAAACCTTCCTTTATAACAATGGGTTAGGGGGGTAAATTTTTTCTTTAAATTTTTGGGGTTATCAGTGATACTACTAGCAAAGGATACATTAACATTATATGTAAGATTTCGGAGGCGCTAATGAGCTGTTTTTTGATGATCAACAATTGGACCGGGACCGATCAGGATGCGGCCACGGAGAAAATGGCCCGTGTGTTTCGTATGGGCGCGGCAGAGGCGAGCCCGATCGTCGACAATCTGGCCAATGGTAACCCCTGGCAGTTCGATCACCAGATTTCCGACCGGCAGTCGGAAGTGGCGGAGTCCTATCTGAAAAATCTGGGTTTTGATGTGGAATGCATTCCCGTGATTGCCGACGACGGCATGAGCATGCCGATGAAAAGTTCCAGCGCAGGCAAAACGGGTTTCTTCGGCAAAATCAAAAACCTGTTTAAGAAAAAACGTTAATTCCCCTGGCGGGCCCTGCGCCCGCATTATTGTTTTGATTCCTTCAAACCACAGGTGAGCTATGGGTTGTTTTCTTGTATTGAATGCATACGCCGGCGAGAACCAGGAGACCGCCGCGAAAAAACTGGCCTTGATGTTTCGCATGGCGCCTCAGCAGGCCCAGTCCATTATCGACAAAGTGTCCAAGGGCCAGGTGTGGCGTTTTCAGAATGAGGTTTCCGATCGGCAGGCGGTGGTTGCGGAAAATTATCTGAAGGCCATCGGCTTTCAGGTCGAACGTTCCGGGCAAGCGCAGGAAGAGACCTACCAGATCGCCGAAACGGTGGATTTGAGTGACGATGCTGACCTGGCCGTGGCGCCCGCAGCCGAGGCCTCTCCCGGGGAGAAACCCCAACAAACCCTCCAAAAAAGCCCATCGAAGGCGCTGGCCGCCCAGTCTCCTTCCGGGAAATCCCTGCATTTTGGATTCCACGGCACCGGCGGCGGGCTGCTCAAAATCCAGTTGGTGAACTGGATCTTGAGCATGGTGACCCTCGGGATCTACTATTTTTGGGGCAAGACCAAAGAGCGCCGTTATCTGTGGGAACAAATGTCTTTTACCGGGGACCGCTTTTTTTATCATGGTACCGGTAAGGAATTGTTCAAAGGCATGATGATTTTCAACCTGCTCTTCATCGCTCTGGCCGCCGGCCTGGCGGTGGTGGAAAACATGGTCGGGCCGCAAATGTCAGGCGTGGTGAACGGCGCTCTGGTGCTGGCCATCTTGGTGGCGATTCCGGCGATCCTGGTGGGTGCGTACCGCTACCGGCTGTCCCGAACGGCGTGGCGCGGCATTCGATTTTCATTCCGCGGGTCGCGCAAGGAGGCCATCGGCCTGTATGTGAAAGGGTTCCTTCTGACTTTATTCACCCTGGGTTTGTACTGGCCCTACTTCACCATCGCCAGGCGCACATTCTGGATGCGCAATTCCCATTTCGGCAACCAGAACATTCAGTACGAGGGTGACGGCAAGGATATTTTCACCCAGTTCATGATTTCCGTTCTTCTGGTCCCCCTGACGTTCGGGATATACTGGTTCTGGTACAAGGCATTTCTCGCGCGTTACAATTGGAGTCGAACCCGGTTCGCCGGAGGCACTTTCAATTTCAGCGCCACCGGCGGGCAGATGCTCACCCTCAATCTGGTGAATATGCTGCTGCTGGTGGTTACCCTGGGGCTGGCCTATCCCTGGGTCATGGTGCGCAACTTGAGTTTTGTAACGCAACATCTCACGATTGACGCCAACATGCGGTTGGACAAGGTGGTGCAGGATGCGAAACAGAGTGGCGCCCTGGCGGAAGGAGCCGTCGACGGAATGGACATTGACATGGATTTCGGAATTTAACCCCGCCATCGCTGACAGGTCCAGATGTCTCCTTCCCTGATGGAGTTTGAAGGTTTCTACTATGACGGGAAAAGCCCCACACGGCATCCCGTCAAGCTTCGTCTCAATCCCCAGCACCTGCACCTGATATTCCCGGACCAACCCCTCCTTTCCTGGCCGTATTCCGGACTGCGGATGACCCGCACCGGCTCCGACGGCCCGATAAGACTGGAGCGGTTCATCTCCAAAAACGAGGTGACTCCCCGGTTGGTGGTTATCGAGGACCCCGAGTTTCTGGCGGAAGCACACCGCGTGGCGCCGGGCGCGCTGGGTTCGTTTTTGGCGCCGCCGCAACGGCGGAATTTACGGCGCGCCCTGATCGTGTTGGCGCTGGTCCTCATTCCCCCCTTGTTTTTCGGCATCTGGAAGTTCGGCCTGCCCGTGTTGTCCGACACCTTTGCGGGCAACATTCCGGTGGCGTGGGAGGAGAAGCTGGGCGAGACGGTCTATGAAAGCATGTTCCAGCCGCCGCTCAAGGAACCGCCTCCTGAATTGCGCGAGGCGTTGGACGCCATTTCCAAGCGGCTGTTGACCGCCGTGCCCAAACAGCCCTATCAGTTTCATATTTACGTTCATCCGGGGAACATGGTCAACGCCCTGGCCCTGCCCGGTGGTACGGTGGTGGTGTTTCAGGGATTGATCAATGCCACGGAGACGCCGGAAGAGCTGGCCGGCGTGCTGGCGCACGAGTATCAGCACGTGTTGCTCAAGCATTCCACCCGCGGTATCATTCGGCAGGTGGCCGTCACTATTGTGCTGGCGGCGATGTTGGGCGATTCCAACTCGGCTCTGGCGGCCATTCTGGAAACGGCGGGAGCACTGGAGGCCCTTAATTTCAGCCGGGGCATGGAGACCGAGGCGGATCAGGAAGGCATGAAAATGGTGCTGGCGTCGGGGATCGATCCGCAGGGAATGGTCCGGGTATTCAAAAAGCTGGAAGAAGAAGAACTGCGCATGCTGGGTCTGGACCAAAAAAACAGTGAAGACGGTGACAAAGAAGTTCCCGGCTGGATGCGCCTGCTCTCCACCCATCCCGCCGGCAAGGACCGCGTGGCCATGCTGATCCGGATGGCCGAGGACTCGCCTCTCAATGTCCGGCCGCTCCTGCCGGATGTGGAATGGCAGCGCATGCACCGCAAAGCGAACAAAGCGGAATTCGGTTTCTGATCCCAACGGAGAATTCATGATAGTGGTCACCGGCGGCGCGGGATTTATCGGAAGCGCCCTCGTTCATGCCCTCAACCAGCGCGGATGCACCGGCATCCTGATCGTCGATCATGAGGATCACCCGGAAAAAAAGAACAATCTGGCGCCGCTGAAATATTCCCGCCGCATCGATCCGGACACGTTTCTCGCGCAGGTACGGGACGGGTCCCTGAAGGGAGTGGACACCCTGTTCCACCTGGGTGCCTGTTCCTCCACCACGGAAACGGACGTCGATTTCCTGGCCCGCAACAATGTCCAGTTCACCCAACATCTGGCGCGCTATTGTCTCGACCGGGACATCCGGTTCATCTACGCGTCGAGTGCGGCGACTTACGGCGACGGCGGGCAGGGTTATTCGGACGACATCTCCCGGCTGGAGAGGTTACAACCGCTCAACCCTTACGGCCAGAGCAAACAGGATTTCGATCTGTGGGCCGGGCAGGAGGGGGTGCTGGACCGGGTGGTGGGTCTCAAGTACTTCAACGTGTTCGGTCCTAACGAGTACCATAAGGAAGACATGCGAAGCATGGTATTGAAAGGCTACGAGCAGATTCGCGAGTCCGGGAAAATCCGCCTGTTCAAATCCTATCGCCCCGAATACGGCGACGGAGAACAGGTGCGCGACTTTATTTATGTGAAAGATGCGGTGGCGATGACACTGTTCTTCCTGGACCGTCCGGAGGTCTGCGGGCTGTTCAACGTGGGCACCGGTCAGGCGCGCTCCTGGAACGATCTGGCCCGCGCTCTGTTCGCGGCGATGGACCGGGAGGTGAATATTGAAATCATCGAGATGCCCGATGCCATACGGAAACAGTACCAGTACCACACCTGCGCCGAGATCGGCAAAATTCAGGCCGCCGGGTATACGCGTCCGCCCCTCCCTCTGGCACAGGCGGTTCACGATTACGTGACCGGCTACCTCATCCCCGGAACGCATCTGGCGCCCTGATCCGGCCGTCGCCAAAACGCCGGATCGCATGCGGATCGGGTTCCATTCCGGCACCGCTTTTGATACCCTTCCCAACGAACTTTATCCTCGGATGTGCAAGGAAAACACCCATGGACGATTTTTCTGAAGATGCGCTGGTTGCCTTTCTGGAAGATAATAGAGCACAGACCGCAGCGGATACCATTATTAAAAAAGGGGAGAGCATCCTGACTTTGTTGAGGAACCAGCTCAGCCTGCCCTCCATGGCTCATATGGAGTTGTCGCGTGTGGATTTGTGCGGCGCCGACCTGACCTATTGCGATCTGTGCGGGGCTAATCTGGAAGAGGCCCTGTTGATCGGTGCTTCGCTTTCCCAAGCGGACTTGATGGATGCCAATTTCACCCGGGCCAACCTGGGCGGCGCTAATTTTTTCAACTCAGATATGAGCAACGCGCTGTTTGAAGGGGCCAACCTGGCCAAGGTGGATTTCACCGAAGTGAATGCCGAAGGCGCCAACTTTGCCGGAGCGGACATCAGCCACGGGTCCATTCTGATGGACGCCAAACTGGCCGGCGCGGATTTTACGAAGGCCGTGATGCAGGGCGTCAAACTGAAGTCGGCGGATTTGACCGGTGCCCAACTGATCGGGGCGGATTTGCGCGGGGCGGAAAATCTGACTGTCGAGCAATTGCACTCCGCCCATATCGATCCCACCACCCGCCTGCCGCTTTACATGAAAATCAACTGGCTCAACGACCGGGAATACGAGTGCCACATCAGCGAGGACTAGCGGATCCAGGAGAACCGTCCGGTGGTATTAATTCTTTTGAAGGAAGTCTGACAGTTTGTCGAAGGTGGCGTCGAAGTATTCGTGCGAATAGATGATGCCGTTATGATGCAACAGTTCCTCGAGGTCGTCCGGAATTTCTTTTTTTTGGGGATATTGAAATTCATCCACCATGAGGGGAACGATATTCCGGTGTGTCATGATGGCGTGGGCGATTTCCCGCCGCAGCCAGTCCTCATGCTGGTCGCAACGGTCCATGGCACCGGGAGACAGCACCACCACGAAATTGGGCACCGATGCGATTTCCCGCAACAGGCGTTCGCCGAACTGTTTCGGTCCCAGGTCGTCCACGTCCAGAAACGACAGGTGTCCCCTTTTCTTCAACTCCGACTGAACGATGCGTGCCATGATGGAACCGGTCTCCCGGCGGTAGCTGATGAAGGTGGTTTTTTTCTCAACGGGTTTGATGCCGAGGATCCGGGTCCCCTCGGTCGCCAGTTCCGGTTGCACTTTTTTGATGGCGTCGACAATACGGTGGTCCCACAGAACCGCCAGCGAAGCGCTGAAGACGCCCAGAAATCCTCCCGTTAAAAGATCCGGCAGCCAGTGAATCCCGAGCGTGAACGAGGACAGGATCACCGCCAAACTCAGAAAGAAGACCGGGTACCGGAATTTGGACCGGTAGCGGAAGCAGACGAAAATCATGACCAGCGAAAAGGCGGCGGGCAGGCTGGGGAACGAGTTGTCCAGCGCCTTAAACGACCGGTACAGCTCGATCCACCGGGTGGACCAGGCATCGGAGAGCAGGAGGGCATCCGCCGGCGGGAAGGCCCAGCGCTCCGGCACCGGAAACACGATAAAAAATACCAGGGCGATCAGATAACTGAGTGCCAGTCCCAGGGTCAAAACCCGGAAGGGTGTAATCTCCCGCCGGAACAGGAGGCAGGAGCCGACGGCCAGTAACAGCAGGGGAAACACCACATAGTAGGCGATGGAATGGGCGGCGACCACCCCTTTTCCGAGTCCCACGAAGCGCGAAAAATCCAGTCCCCCTTCCAGTTCTGTAAACACCTGGGCAATGGCATATCCCTTATCGATTTGCGCCGGGGTCTGGAGATTCATCTCCAGCTGGGTCTCGGTGTAGTTCACGACAAACAGCGTGAGCAGGATGAAGAGCAACCCCATTCGGTTATTTAAAATCCGGTGATTCATGATTTTTCTTTAAGCAGATCGGGTGTTTTGGGCCGGATGACCACCTCGACCAGCGCGAACAGAGCGGCCAGGCCGAACAGCCCGATCAAAACTTTGGTGGTCAGTTTATAGGCGTCTCCGGCCTGCGGGGCACGTTCCAGAAAGACCCGGTAAGCCACGTTGCCCAGCGGCTCGAACCCGTACTTCCCGTCTTCCCTTTTGGGCAGACCCTTTCCTTCCAATTGGAAGGAATGAAAATCCGATTGGGTGACCTTCACCATGAAGGGCGTGTCCACATTATATTCATTGGTATTGAAATTGAGCCAGGTGATTTTTTGTACTTTCAGCTGTTGCCCCACCGGGATTTGAAAATCCACGTCGCGGAGCACCCGCGGGGTATTGTTGTCCATCAGCCAGACATAGCGGATGCGGTGCATTTTTTGTTCCATCACCCGGCGGATTTGCGCGGCCAGGTGTTGCATGTCGCCCTGGCGGTAGACCACGGAGAATTCCTGGGTCAGGCCCGAGTCCAGAATGCTGCTGGTCAGCAGGAGGGAATGATCGTGTCTGGTTTCCAGCGTCCAGAGGACGTCGAACGCGCTGTGGTCGTCTTCATTGAAGAGCACCATCTCCGGTCCGGCAGAGCGCACCGCCTGGCGGGCCGCCTCCAGATGTTGTTCATCAATGCCGGTATTGTCTTTCTGCGATTTGCGGATGTTGACGGCCACCGGATGCGGAATGGTTTTGGCAAGACGCCGCAGGTTCGCGAGCGATTTGCGCGCCTTCGGGCTGGCGTTAAAATCCACCCACTTCAGAATGTCTCCCAGGTCGATAGCGGTGACTTCCATCTTGCGCAGGGTTTCCACTATTTGCGCCTTGATGGCTGGGTCGAACGGTTTGACCACCACCAAAAGGTCATTGGGCGTGGAGTAGGGCAGTGGGATGAATTTGAGATCTTCATCGACCTCAAACCGGTTTTTAATGCTTTCCCGCACCGCCGCGAACTCGATCTTCTGTTTTTTAACCAGCGGAATCAAGTCGGCAACGGTCATCGAGTTCTGCGGCGCCAGGGCGTGAATGGTGATGAATTTGGAGTTGGTTTTGGATGGCGACGGCACGGAAAAGATGCCCTGCTTCCCGAAGAACAATGACGGCAGAAAATGGCCCGAGGTGCTGAACTTGCTGGGATAGACAAACCGCGGCGGGAGTTCTCTTTGTTTCAGGAGTTGGACGAAATCCTGCGTCTGCGTTTTCGGGTTGTTGACATGGCGGACAAACTCTTCCGGAGCTTCCTCTTTTTCATAGCCGAAATCCTTGTGGACGACGAAATAATGATTGCTGGTGACGCTCCTGGATTTTTTGCTCAAGTACGTCCCCACCACTTCCATGTTCGCGCCCAGCATCTCCGCCACCACAAAAACGTAAGGCGTGACCCGCGCCAGCAGGGGTCCCTGTTTTTTCGCATCCCAGTTCTGCAGGGTGTCGACCGCCACCTCGTACCTCACGTTCTGTCCTTCAAAGGTCAAAGGGATTTTACCGCGCAAATAATCCAGAAGTTTCTGGTCGGCTTTCTGGGTTTCCGCATCCGGAGCCACCGACAGGAATTGAATGGAGACCCTCTCTTGGGCCGGCGCGGTGGTGGCGGACACACCACTCCACACCAGAGCCAGTGCCAGCACACATGTGAGTCGACGCCACTTCATGTTAATGCTCTCCCAGATGATACATGCGGATGCGTCCGAAATTTTTGGGCAGGGGATGGTTGCCCACGTATTCGCACCGGTAGGTCCCGGCCGCTTCCATCGACAAAAGAGCGGCAAACGGCTCCGTCACGTAGACCGAACCCACCGGCGTGCAGGGTTCCAGCCGCGCCGTTTTAGTCACGTGGGTCCCGAAATATTCTTTTTTATGGGTCAGCGGATTGTACCCCTCAAAAATCGGGCCGACGTGCGCGGCGACCCGTAACCCTAAATCCTCCGGCAAATTCATCTCGGCCAGCTCCTCGTCCGAGAAGATTCGGGCCAGTTCCAAGGAAACCCGGGCTGCCGACGAAACGGAATCTATCACCAGATAAATCGAGTCGCCCCAGGTGTTGGTGAACAGGATTTCCCCGGAGTGGTCTTTGAGAATCCGTTCGAGGTGATGAAACCATTTGGAAATAAACTGCGGCAGTTGTTTTTCCTTGAGACTGCCGTAGCCTTTGACGTCCGCAAAAATCATGGCCTTCATGTGGCGCTTCAGTTCGATTTTTTGGGTGACGGGAACCGGCAACGGCGCCACCCCCTTGGAGCGGGGCTCGGGCACCGGGATCACCAGATTGCGTTGACCCAACCCTTCCCACAGGTGCATGGCGGCGGCAGTGCCGCCGGGGCTGGCGGATGGGTGACCGTTCCACAATACCACTTGGTAGGCGCGCGAGCCCAGGGTTTGCGACCGCAGATACGCCAGGCCCATGATCTGCTGGGAGCAGGCTGTGTACAACAGGTCATAACCGGTGTAGGCGTCTTCCACAATGTGATACACCGAAGCGGCACGCTCCAGCGCCCGATCAAATTTTTCCTCCCATGCCGGACCGGCGGGGGTGACCGAAGTGCGTTTGAACTCTTCCTGGGAGAAGGGGAGGATCACGTTCAATTCTCCGCCCTGGTCCAGAATTTCCTCCGCGATCATCAGGTCCGTACCGCAGGCCAGCGACCCGAAGGCGATTTTTATATTATGCTGTTTCAGCAGGCTGCGAATCTGTTCCCGGAGCATGCCCTCATCCGCGGGGTCGATGCCCGGCGATTTCCCCATACCGTGAATGGTTTGGCCCATGAACGCGATGACCGTGGGCGGCCGGATCGCTTCAATGCAATCGGTCGGTACCCCCCGATGTTCGCAGATCAGGGACAGCTGTTTCCAGGTGGTGCTCAATTTGCCGTAATCTTGAGCGTGGCCCCGGCAGGCTTGGGCCAGGGCCGGGCCGACTTCGTCGTTTTTCCCCAACAGCAGATTCGCTTCGGCGCGGGTGACGTCCAGATAGTAATCCTCACTGCCGCCGGAGGAGGCCACCGGCCCGCACAGCGTCAACACTTCCTCAGCCAGGCGATGGCAGGCGCTCTGGTCGCCGATGATCAACGACAGGGTGGCGGCGTTGATGGCGGGATAGTAATTGTTGTTGATGCGATAGGCCTCAAGATACAGGTCGCGCGCTTTTTTGCCCAACTGCGTTTTGATGCCGGGGTCCTTGGCTTTTAAAAATTGATCTTTGTACAACCGCGCTTCCAGCGAAATGTTGTCCTCGGTGGGCGGCAGGATGACTTTAATTTTCCGGTACCAGTGTGCCGCCTGGGTGGTGGCGCCACTGCGCGCCAGACTGAGTACCGCCAGATGCGCCAACGTGGGGTCAGCATTCTGCGGGTCCTCCAGGGCCTTACAGGCCACGTCATAGACCCCGACGAAATCTCCCTTTTTTAATAGCTCGCGCGCCTGGCAAACGAGCGACTCCGTCTGCATGCCCCAGAAACCTCTTTATATAATTGAAATTGCTTGAGTAATTAATACCCTATTCTAACTCAAAGGGCGCCTTTTGATAACTGAAACCGGAGCTTGCCGAGCCCTGTCTTGAAATAAAACCCCTTGCATTTGAATAAGTTAGAAGAATTCCGTTGATTTTGGCCCGATTGTGCCGGTCCGGTTCCGCCCCTCAGGTTTAAAATTTTTTGCTTCGGGAATTTTTGATGGCATTTCCGGGCCGACTTTGAAATCATGTGGCTTCCCGTTATCCTTGAATTCTTGACAGGGTGACACCGATTAAAGGAACCTCTATGGAATTTTCAGAAATTGTGGCCCGCCGACGAAGCATCAAAACCTACGATTCTTCCAAAACCATCGACCGCGAAGAATTGCAACACCTGTTTGCGGAAGTCGCTTTGAGTCCCAGTGCTTTCAACCTGCAGCATTGGACTTTTGTTGCGGTGATGGATCCGGATCAAAAAAAGAAACTGCGTGAGGCCGCCTGGGATCAGCCGCAGGTGGAAGAATGCTCCGTGGCCCTGGTGGTCTGTGGCAAGCTGGACGCGTTCGAAGACGTGGAGCAAATCTATCAGGAAACCCCGGACGAAGTCCAGGCAAAGGTGGTTCCCATGGTTCGCGATTTTTACCGGGGCAAGGAGCAACTGCAACGCGATGAAGCCATTCGCGGCGCTACGTTGGCGGCGATGACGCTCATGTTGTGCGCCAAGAACCGGGGATGGGATACCGGGCCGATGATCGGGTTCGATTCCGAGGCGGTCTCCCGGCTGGTCCGTTTGACTCCCAACTTTATCCCGGTCATGCTGGTGGTTCTCGGCACCGCCCGCGGAGATATCCGGCCCCGCGCTTACCGGCGGCCGGTGGCGGAGTTCGTCCGGATCGATGCCCTCGATGGTCCGGGATTGTCTTAAACGCAATCCTGTTGTGGCAAAGACCGTTTCCCGGATGACGGGAAAAATGAGTGGAGCCGCGTCCCGAGGGACCTTATACTCAAAGAAATGTAGAATCATTCCTTGGATATATATGGACCGATACGGCAGATATCCCATGACGGCACCCAAACAGATGGTCTATACCCTCCTGCTGGCCGGAATGTATTTCGGCGCGTCCTGGAGCATCACCCATCTGGGCCGGGATATCGGATTTGCCCTGGCGATTTTTCCCGCTGCAGGGATCGCACTGGGAGCCCTGTTGTGTTGGGGGGTCCGGCTCTGGCCCGGGGTTTGGCTGGGGGCATTCGGCTTCAACCTTTATTTCTTCAATTATATTACTCCCCTGACCGATACAACGGTCTTCCAGGAAATCCTGATTGCTTCCGGCTTGGGATTGGCGCAGGTGGCCCAGGCGCTATTCGGAGTTTTCCTGTTTCGGCGATTCATCCCTTTGGCCAATCCTCTGAACCGCATCCGGGATGTTCTGGCCTTCATTTTCATGGTGGGGGTCGTAGGCTGTACCGTTAGCGGTTTCCTGAGTCTTTTGATTCTGACGGTCACGGGTCACCTGCCATGGAACCAGTTTGCCGGGGATTGGCTGATCTGGTGGTTGGGGGATGTCATGGGAGTTCTGCTGGCGGCGCCGTTGTTTTTTGTGTTTCACCAGCCTCAGCGTTTTCAATGGGCCCGCCCGCGCCTGCTGGAAGCAGGCCTGCTCCTGCTGTTGTTTTATGTCACCAGCCAGGTGGTTTTTGGCGGGGGGCTGTCCTATCATCAATACCCCCTGGTGTACATGCTGTTTCCCTGTCTGGTCTGGGCCGCATACCGGTTCGGTCCTCCCGGGGCGGTGATCGCGATTCTTCTGGTCAGCCTGGCCGCAGTCTGGGGAACCCTGAAAGGCCAGGGACCGTTTGCTCTCAGGTCGATAGACGAATCCCTGGGATTGGTGGAGGCCTACCTTTTGGTGTTAACGGTGATGACCCTGGTTCTAACCGCCGCGGTTACCCAGGCTGAAGAAGTGCAGATGCAGGCGGTCCGGTTCGGCCGTATCCTGGACGAATCGTCCAATGAAATTTATCTGTTCGATGCGCAGACGCTGCGGTTCATTCAGGTCAACCGGGGCGCGCGGGAAAACCTGGGGTATACGCTGGAGGAGATGCAGTCGTTAACTCCTCTGGATTTGAAGCTTGATTTCACACGTCAGGATTTTGAAGCGATCCTGAAGCCGCTGCGCAGAGGGACGGATAACCTGGTGGTCTTTCAGACGCATCACCAGCGTAAAGACGGAACGGTTTACCCGGTGGAGGTGAGAGTCCAGTTTTCCCGGGCCGAGATCTATCCGGTATTTGTCGCCGTCAGTCTGGACATCACCGAAAAGCAGAAAACGGAAAAGGAGCTGGCCGGATACCGCAATCATCTGGAAGATCTGGTCATCCAAAGAACGCACGATCTGGAGGAGGCGCACCGGCAACTGTTACATGCCGAAAAATTATCCGCCACCGGCAAAATGGCCGCTTCCATGGCGCATGAATTCAACAATCCCATTTACGGAATACGCAATGTTCTGGAAAAGATCCTGCGGCGAGTCAAGCTGGGAGTCAACAACCGGCGTTTTGTCAAACTGGCCATACAGGAGTGCGACCGGATAACCGGCCTGATCCGGAAAATTCTCGATTTCCACAGCCCGTCCCCCGAGAATAAGGAACGGATGGATGTGCATGAAGCCATCGAGGACATGGTTCTTCTGGTCCAAAATAGTTTCAAGGAGCGCAATATTCGTGTGGTGAAAGAGTTTGCGGTGGATCTGCCCTGCATCGAAGCGGTGCCCGACCAGTTCAAGCAGGTTATTTTAAACCTTCTGCAAAATGCCGGGGAGGCGATCCCCAAACGCGGCGGCACCGTGACCCTGATCACCTCCGTTTTGGAAAATAATGTGCAAATCCAAATCAAGGATACCGGGGCGGGGATTCCCAAAGAGGTGATGAAAAATATATTCGATCCCTTTTTTTCCACCAAAGTTGCGGTGAAAGGCACCGGCTTGGGCCTTTCAGTGAGTTATGGGATCATCAAAAAGCATCAGGGTGAAATCATGGTTGACAGCTTTCCGGGACGCGGGACCACCTTCACACTGTTTCTGCCGATCAAACAGGAAACTCCCGTCGCCCTGCCCCGCAGAGCCTGAAAACCCTGCATTTTTGCTCCTATTTACTGAACTGATGCAATAAATGACTTATAATGAGTGCGCTTCGGAAATCAACCCTGTTGGAACCCCAGTTCATCAGCCGGGGCGGCGATCCCCGGTTTCCCGTGGGAGAAGCGCCAGACCCAATAAGAATAAGAAAAGCACCGAATTGTCATGTCCGTTCTCACCATCAGAAATTGTCTCGACCCCGTTCTTCGGAAGAAGTGCGACTTGATCGAAAATATCGACCAGAGTCTGGTCACCCTGACCGATGACATGATCGAAACCATGTATGACGCCATGGGAGTGGGTCTGGCCGCCAATCAGGTGGGCCTCTCCTCCCGGTTGATCGTGGTCGATCTCGGTTTCAAGAGTGAAAAGCACGATCCCCTCACCATCGTGAACCCGGTGGTCACCGCTGCCGAAGAGGAACAGATCGGACAGGAGGGGTGCCTGAGCATTCCCGAGGTCTATGCGGACGTCAAACGGTTCCAGCGGGTGGAAGTCAAAGGCATCGACCTGAACGGCAAGGACGTCCGCCTGGAAGTGGAAGGGTTTCTGGCGCGGGCCATTCAGCATGAAATGGACCACCTCGAAGGCAAACTGTTCTGGGACATGCTGGGCAAGGTCAAGCGCGACATGTTGAAGCGGAAGTTCAAGAAAATTTTGAAAGAGATGCAGGAATGAATCTTGTTTTCATGGGGACGCCGGACTTTGCCGTGCCGACTCTGAAGACACTCCACGCGTCCCGGCATTCCGTCCGGGCGGTGGTCACTCAGCCCGACCGGCCTAAGGGCCGCGGACGTGGATTGCAGGCGCCGCCGGTCAAACAATTCGCGCTGGACAACGGCCTGCCGGTGTACCAGCCGGAAAAAGCCAGCGCGCCTGATTTGGCCGCCCAGCTTGCGAAATTGCAACCCGACCTGATTGTGGTGATCGCTTACGGCCAGATTCTGCGCGACCCCCTGTTGGCCCTGCCGCGCCATTTCTGCATGAATGTGCATGCGTCGTTACTGCCCCGATACCGGGGCGCGGCGCCGATCAACTGGGCCATCATCAACGGCGATAAGGAGACCGGCGTCACCACAATGAAAATAGATGCGGGACTCGATACCGGCGATATCCTGCTCATGAAAAAGATTGCCATTGAAAACGATGACACCGCCCAAAGCCTTCACGACAAACTGTCGGAAGCGGGCGCGGCGCTGGCCCTGGAGACCCTCGATAGGCTGGAGCAGGGCGAACTTCAGTTCGTCCCGCAAAATGACGCCGAGTCGAGCTATGCGCCCAAACTGAAAAAGGAAGACGGTTGCCTGCAATGGAATCAGGAAGCGGACGCTCTCCGGAACCGCGTCCGGGGCATGGAACCCTGGCCCGGTGCGTTCGGGTTTTTAAGGGGACAGCGCCTGCGTTTCTGCCAAGTCGAAACCGGTCCCGGCGAAAAGGACGATACCCCCGGCATGGTCATGCGCGTGTCGGACTATGGCATTGAAATCGGAACTTTAAAGGACCGGATGATCGTGACCAAAATTCAACCCGAAGGCAAAAAACGGATGTCCGTCAAAAGTTATCTGCAGGGGCATCCGGTGGAAACCGGGGAACGGTTCGACGCCTCCGGCGCTTCCGTTTAAAGGGGCAATACATGGAACGAACATTGGTGACCGGCGGCGCGGGATTCCTGGGTTCTCATTTATGCGATGCGCTGTTGCAGGAAGGCCATGAAGTCATTTGCATGGATAACCTGATCACCGGCAACATGGACAACCTTACGCATATCGACAGTGACCGGTTTCACTTTATGAACCACGATGTGACCCGCCACATCGACGTGAAGGGTCCCATCGACAACGTGTTTCACTTCGCCTCCCCGGCCAGTCCCGTCGATTATCTGGAATTTCCCATCCAAACCATGAAAGTCGGTTCGCTGGGCACCCACAATGCCCTCGGAGTGGCGAAGGCCAAGCAGACCCGGTTTATGATCGCCTCCACTTCGGAAATTTACGGCGACCCCCTTGAGCATCCGCAGAAAGAAACCTACTGGGGCAACGTCAATTCTATCGGGCCGCGCGGTGTCTATGATGAAGCCAAGCGATTTTCCGAAGCCATTACCATGGCGTATCATCGCACCCACGGTCTCGACACCCGTATCATTCGTATTTTTAATACCTACGGGCCGCGCATGCGGATCAAAGACGGCCGCGCCATCCCCAATTTCATGGTTCAGGCCCTGACCGGGCAGGATCTCACGGTTTACGGCGACGGCTCGCAAACCCGCAGTTTCTGCTTTGTATCGGATCTGATCGACGGCATTGTCCGGCTGATGAAATCGGGCCACCACGATCCGGTCAACATCGGCAACCCCATTGAAATCAGCCTGCTTGAGATGGCGGAGAAAATTTTGCAAGTCACCGGAAGCAAGAGTAAAATTGTCTTTAAACCGTTGCCCGAAGATGACCCCAAGGTGAGACAACCGGATATCACCCTGGCGCGGAGTCTGCTGGGATGGGAACCCTGGGTGAATCTGGAAGAAGGGTTGCGGGCGACGCTGGATTATTTCCGAACGAGTATCAACGCGCAAAAGTCCGAACCGTGACCCTATGGCAAAAGAGGACGCTTCTTCAATCAAACACTGGCCCGAAGATGAGCGTCCCCGCGAACGGTTGGTCAAGTTTGGAGGCGACGCGCTTTCCGACGCGCAATTGCTGGCCATTCTGATCGGCTCGGGAGACCGCAGCGCCCGCAAAAACGCCGTGGATATCTGCCGGGACCTCCTCAAGGACTTTGATAACCTGAATAATCTGGACCGCGCATCGATCCATGAACTCTGTCAGGTGAAAGGAATCGGTTTGGCGAAAGCGACGCAGATCAAAGCCGCGCTGGAAGTGGGCAAACGGATGGTCTCCACCCGCTCCGGCAACAGTAAAAAAATGACCACCAGCCGGGCGTTCGTCGATTACTTTGCGCCCTTTCTCAAAAATCTCAGGAAGGAGGTCGTCAAAGTCGCCTTGCTGAACAACAAGCTTCACATCATCAAGGATATCGTGATCTCGGAAGGCAGTGTCGACACCAGCATTGTGCACCCGCGGGAAGTGATGATCCCCGCCATCAAGGAATCGGCCACCAAGATCGTTCTGATTCACAACCATCCCAGCGGCGATCCGTCCCCCAGCCAGGCGGATATCGAAATTACCCACCGGGTGAGTAAGGCGGGGGAGATCATCGGCATCAAACTGCTGGATCACATTATCATCGGCGGAACCGAATTTTACAGTTTCGCCGACGAGGGAATGATTTGAATATGGACAGAATCAAGGAATTTCTTTACGAAAGCGCGGCAGTGAAAAAAGCCGTCGCGGATACGCTGTCGGATAAAATTCTCGAAGCGATCAACATAGCGCGTACCAGCTATCGCAACGGCGGCAAGATGCTGTTGATGGGCAACGGCGGCAGTGCGGGCGACGCTCAGCATATCGCCGCCGAGTTTATCGGCCGCTACAAAAAAGAACGCAAACCGGTGGCGGCCATCGCGCTGACGGTGGACTCGTCCGTTCTCACCTGCGTCGGCAACGATTACGGATACGAGAACGTGTTCGCCCGGCAGGTCGAAGGCTTGGCTAAAAAAGAAGACGTGGTAATCGCCATCAGCACCAGCGGCAACTCGGAAAACGTGATCCGGGGGGTCGAGAAGGCCCGCGAGATAGGCGCTAAAACCATTGGACTTTTGGGCAAACAGGGCGGAAAATTAAAAGATAAGGTTGATCTGGCCATCGTGGTCCCCTCTTCAGATACCGCACGCATTCAGGAAGCGCATATCACCATCGGGCACATCATCTGCGAAATACTCGACGAGGACTTTGATTAAGTGAAAGCCAAATTTAAACGTTTCTTCGACAATAAAAAGCGTCCCAAAATCCTGGTGGTGGGCGATTTGATCCTCGACGAATACATCTGGGGGACGGTCAACCGCATCTCTCCGGAGGCGCCGGTGCCGGTGCTGGAATCCAAATCCGAAAACCTGTCGCTGGGCGGCGCCGCCAACGTCGCCAACAACCTGGTCGCTCTGGGATGCGAGGTGTATCTGGTCGGCGGCATCGGCCGCGATGAAAAAGGAGACAAACTGCTCGACCTGATCAAAAACCGGTCCATTCACACCCACGGAATTTACCAGTTTGAACACCGCCCCACCACCTCCAAGATGCGCGTCATCGCCAACAATCAGCAAGTGCTGCGGATCGACAAGGAAGACGACCGGCCCATCACCGAAGAAACGGAAGGCAAATTCCTCAAATACCTGCACGCCGTCATTCCGGAAATGGACGGCGTGATCTGCTCCGACTACCACAAGGGCATTCTGTCGGAAAAGATCAGCAGCGCCATCATGCACCGCGCCAAAAAATCCAAGAAGCGGGTGGTGGTGGACCCCAAGGGCGCGGATTTCCACAAGTATAAAGGCGCCACCGTCATCACCCCCAACCAGAAGGAAGTGGAACGGGTCGCCCCCATCAAGATCAACAGCCGGGAGGATCTGGACCGCGCGGCGGAATATATACTCAACCTCACACATTCGGAAGGCATCCTGGTTACGCGGGGCAAGGCCGGGATGATTTTTTATTCCAAAAAGGAAAAGCCGTTCGAAATCTCAACCGTCGCCAAGGAAGTGTACGATGTGACCGGCGCCGGCGATACCGTCATCAGCGTGTTCGGCATGTCTCTGTTCAGCGATTTCAGTTACGGCGAGGCGGCGTGGCTGGCCAACATGGCGGCGGGCATCGTCGTCGGTAAAATCGGAACCGCCGTGGTCACGCTGGAAGAGATCAATGAATTTCTGAAAGAGGAAATGCTGCGCACCTCCAGTACGGTGCTGGGGTTGAATGAGGTCAAACAAATCGTGAGCCTGGCCAAAAGCGTCGGCAAGTCGGTGGTCTTCACCAACGGCTGTTTCGATCTGATCCACGGCGGCCATATCGAATTTATACAACAGGCCAAGAAGCAGGGCGATCTGTTGATTATCGGGCTCAACAGCGACGAATCGGTCCGCGCCATCAAGGGCGACGGACGTCCCATCAAAACCCAGCAAGAGCGCGCCAACATCCTGTCCGCCCTGCAGGATGTCGATTACATCACCATCTTCAACGAAGAGACGCCGGAAAATCTGATCCGCGAAATCCGCCCCGACGTGCTGGTGAAAGGTGACGACTACAAACTCGAAGACGTGGTCGGGCGGGAAATCGTCGAGGGTTACGGCGCGCGCGTGGTGCTGATCCCCATCGTCAAAGGCCTGTCCACTTCCAGCACCGTCGACCAAATCCTGCAAGCCAACCGCGGTAATTGATCCGCCTTATTCCCGGAAAACCCTTCGACCGGATAACAGGATGAACAGGAAACACCCGGATTCTTCGTCGCCAAGGCTCCTCAGAATGACAAATTGATATTAACTGTCATCCTGAGCAAAGCGAAGGATCTCGGTTTTCTTTTTTATCCTGTCCAATTTAGGTCCCCCATTAGATCATCTTGACCAGCTGGTTGACGGTCTTCTCGATCCCTTCCGCCACTTCGCTGATGTTTTGACCCAGCATGTACGCCGGGGTGGAGACGATACGGTTGGGCGCGTCCACCACCATTTCGGTGACCGCGGCGGTCTGATGTTTGGTGCCCATGGCTTCCATTTTGGCGCTGGTGTCCGGATCGTTGCCGATGGTCAACGTCGGGTTCGCGTCCGAGTCCTCATAGATTTTCGCCATCATCGCCGGGGCGATGCACAACACCGCCTGCGGTTTCTGTTTCTGCTCGAACTCCTTGACCAGCCGTTTGACTTCCGGATTCACCTCACAGTTTTCGCCCTTCACCGCAAAGTCGCACAGGTTCTTGGCGGCGCCGAAGCCGCCGGGGAAGATGAGCGCGTCGAGGTCGTCCGCCTTGACTTCGGCGATGTCTTTGATGGTGCCGCGGGCGATGCGCGCCGATTCCACCAGCACGTTGCGGGTTTCGCCTTTGGCTTCCTGGCCGGTGAGGTGGTTGATGACATGCAATTGATCCACATTGGGCGCCATGCACACCGCTTCCGCACCGGCCCGCTCGATGGCCAGCAGGGTGATGACCGATTCATGAATTTCCGCGCCGTCGTACACCCCGCATCCGGAGAGCACGACTCCGATTTTCTTTTTCATAACCACGCCTCCGCCTGATGCCTCAGGCTTTATAAAGTTTGTGATGGAACCCCTTAGGATGGATTGAGCGGATTTTAGCACAAATCCGAGCCGCCGGCCATTGCCGGAAAGGCCCGCCGGGATGTGGAGAAGCGGGCGGTGCGGCAGTAAACGTCGAATTTTGTTTGAGAGCGCGCCGGGTTTATATTAGAATCAGTTTCATACGATTTAAATCCATTGACTTTTAACGGTCGGAACACTTTAAAGAGTGCACCATGAGCGCCTCGAATCCGGTTGCGGACAGCATCAAATTTTCCATTATCAAAAACGGGTTTCCGGATAAGGCGGTGCGCCTGCCGTTTCGGCCGGTCTACGCCAGTTGCAAGCAAAACGGCACCGCGCTGGCCGACGTTCTCGAGCATCTGAAGGGCGAGGGCGTCCTCGGTGCGATGGAGGGGGATTACATCGTGTTCCGCTCCCCGGAGAAAGCCGTGGCAGCCGCCCGGTCGAAAGAGACGGCCCGGCAAGCGGAATCCGATGCGTCAGAATCCTCCTGGTGGAACCGGCTTTCGGAGTTGGGCGATCTGCCGGCCATGGCCAAGGAAGCGATGGCCAAAATGACGCCGGAGCAATTGGCTGAGATAAAAAAACGCGTCCAGAACATGAGCGGCGACGCGAAGAAAAACATCATCAAAATGATGTCGGAGATGATGGATTCCTCCAAAAGCAAAAGATGACCTGCGGGGTGCAGTGAAATGTTCAGGAACCTGGATCGATAGGGATCGTACATGCTGATTTTTGCCAAAGACATCACCCAACGCGATCACCAACATGCGCGCGAAGCCGACAACGCGGCATTGCGCGAATATATGGAATACCAGCGCAAACTGTTTCCCTATACGGTGATCCGCGCCGGGCTGGACCTGGCGTACAAGGAGCTCGACGACATCCTCAACTATGTCGACAACGATCACCGGAAGCCGGAAGGGGCCATGCGCGACGAATACCCGGCGGACATTCCCGAATGGTACCGCCGGCAGTTTCCCTGGTCGGGGTCGTTCATGGAAATGGAGGACATGCACTCGCTGATGGTGCTGTTGATCAAGGCGATGGATTCCTTCCGCACGTATGAAAAGGCCAACACCTACCACTGGACCGTGCTGTACGACACCACCCGCAATATCGTCCGGGTCTATAACGAATTGTTGAACACCGACGCCGGGCGCGCGCGGGACATTCAGCTGAGTCAGGGGGTGGAGGTGGACTTCGAGGATTGTGTCAACAACTACTGGCCGCACCTGGAGTTCATGATTCTGTCCAAACCCGATTACGCCCATAGCCGCTTGATGGAACGGGTCCATCAGGCGGAAGAAGCCATCAAACAACACATGGCCGAGGGCGAGGCGCCGCTCGCCGTTCTGGAGAAAGCGGAGGAACAGTTTGCTTTCGACCCTGCCACCTTGCCCCTGTTACGGCGCGATCCCCTCCGTCCCGATCGGGCGGCGCTGGAATCCCGCCCCTTGAAAGAAGACCCCTTCAAAGCCCTGTCGCAAATCATTTCCGCGGACGACGACTCGCCTTTCGCCGGGCTCTCCCGCATCGATGCGGAATATGAAATGAATTTTAATCTCAACCGCAGTCAGACCCCAGCTTCCTGATTGAATTATCGGCGGATAAATTTTTAAAGGAGCGCCGATATTCTGGGAAGTCATTTTTGCGATTTACAAAAAGGCAAAGGACCTTTAACCTGAAGAACAAGTTACATGACACTAGTATTGAGGAATTGAGATGGAAAAAGTTCTGCAAACGATCAACATGTGTGATTACTGCACGCATGAAAGAACAAGCTGTGGTGCCGAGCCGGTCCTCAGCCGTGAGGTGTCGCTCAACAACGGCTTCAAACTGGATTCGCAGGAAGCGGTGGTGGCCTGCGATAAATACGAAAGCCCGGTTGAATTATTGAAAACCAGATTTCACTGAAAAAAGCCGGGGGGCTTGCCCCATTTCCCGTCCGGGATAGTTCCAGTTGCACGTCAAAAGGCACAAGAATGGTCAAGTTATTTTAAAATCAACAGGCTACATTAATTAAATTTACATCAACCTTCAATTTCTTTATGTTTCAAATCTGCAAGTGTTTCAATTTTGTAACACAACCCTAACCGGGCTGTGATATCGACCAGTTAGACTGATTTCAGATACTGAGAAAAAACGGTTCGATCAGGATCGGGGTTTTAGAGGGAAGCGGTTGAATCCGAATCGGGAATTTTCGAAGGAAGAGGACAAAACGATGAAAGAGCGAAATAAAAAAGAACTGGCGGAATTTTTATGGCTGGAAATCAATCGGGCCATTCTCAACTCGAACAATGTCCGTAACTGCCTTAAGATTTTACAGCAGATGGACATGTTGGATTTTCTCTGCCAGCACGATTACATTCTGGACGGCAAGAAGCTGGTCGAAAAAATACTGGACAAACCCCGCAGGTTGGATGCACCGGCCGAGAACACTGAAAATTTTGAATACCATCATGATTATGCCATGGAGATGATTCTGGAGGGTGAACAAGCGATGCATTATTTCAATCAGAAAGTGGATTTAACCAAAGGGGTGTTAACCAAACAATTGATCCGTGTCTATGGCTTTTGTCGGAATTAAGGATTGAGGTGACCTTTATAACGATTTGCTGAAGTGTTACTCCTCCAACGAGGATAAAAAAGGGTGACTTCCTTTTGCAAAGGCGGTACCTCATGGCCGCCACCGGGCCCGGGCTGTTTATCAGCCCGGGCCTTTTGTGTTACAATCCCCTCATCAATGGTATCCGTCCTTCCGCGACAACGCTCTGACCGCCCAATCAAAGCCATGACCCCCCCTAACAAACGTTCCATTCCCCCTCGATTCCGTGTGCAGGGCACCGATGGCATTCGCCGGGAAGTGCGGCGCGCCAACGATCCTTCGCTTAAAGGGCTGTCGCCGGTGCAGGCGTTTTTGGACCGGGGGGTGATCACCGAGGAGTTCATGGAGCGCTACGCCTATGCCCATGTGACCTCGTTGATCCGCGCCGGGCGACTCCGGCGCGGCGATTCCTTCGTCGTCGGCTGGGACCCCCGCGACGTTGAGGGCTATTTCACCGGCGCGGTGATCCACGGCATCCGCAAGGCCGGGGTGCATGCGGTGGTGCTCGGCACGGTGCCGACGCCGCTGGTGCCGATGGCCATGCTGTATCGACAGGCGGGAGGGGCGTTCATGGTCACCGCGTCGCACAATCCGAAAGACCAGAACGGCATCAAAACTTTTCTCGCCTACCGGGGGATGAAACTCCTGCCGGAAAACGACATCGCCCTGACTCGTGCTCTGATGTCCCTGGGCTCCCTCCGCAGCAAACCGCTCAAAGGACGGCGCATCAACTGGAGACAACCGGCGCTTGATCTGTTCCGCCGTTTTTCTCTGGATCCGGAAAATTCCTGGTGCCGGGATGTCTCGTTCAAGGACATTATCCTGGTGGTGGACCCAGCGCGCGGATCGCTCACCGGCATCGCCAGGGAGGTATTTAAAAAAACCGGCTTCGGCAAGGTCGTCGAAGTCAATAACCGTCTGAACGGCGACGTCAACCTCAACAGCGGTGTCGCCGATCTGGAGGGATATTCCGTCATTTCGCGGGACATGATCCAAAAAGGCTCCGGTCTTTTTTCAAAACACGCCGCCCTTCTGAAACTGTTTGAGCTTGGGCGGAAACATAAAAACCGTCTGCGGTCGGGGACCCTCCGCCTCAGCGGCGCGGTGTTCGATGGCGACGGCGACCGCTTTTACCGGCTGGATTATCATCCGGGCAAGGACTGCCTGCTGGTGTTGAGCGGCGACCAAACGGCCTACCTGCAGGCGGCCTACCTGATGAAGCGCGATCCCAAAAAATATAAAGGCACGGTATACATCCATACGGTGGAAAGCGATCTCAACACGGCGCGGGCGGTGGCGCGGCTGGGATACCGGCCGCAGTTGTCGCCGGTCGGCGATAAATGGGTGTTGCGCCGCATCGCTCTGTTGATCCTGGAAACGCGGATGAAGGGCATGCGGGGGATGCCAGCGGCGGCCCTGAAAAAAAAGCTGGCGTCCTTGAAGCAATCCGAAAAGCAGGACGCCTCGGCCCTTGAAACCCTGGAGAAGCACCTCGATCGACTGAGTGCCGGTGACCCCGAGTTGCGGAATTTACCCTTCGCGGTAGGCAGTGAAGAGACGGGTCATAACATCACTCTGGGTTGGATTGAGGGGAAGGGAGGCGAACGCCTGCCCGTATTTTGCGGCAACGGTTTGAAAAGCGCATTGAATACCTTCGCGGCGTCCCAGTTTCTGCTGGGTGATCAACCGGTGGCCCGGTATTACGCCCGGCTGGAGCGGCCCTTTCCCCCCGGGTACAAGCAGACCCTGTACGTGTATACCATTCATCAAAAACAATTCGCGAACGGCTCCCGGGTCTGGCACCGCATCCGCAGAGGTATCCTGAAGGCCGCACGGGAACGCGGTTACCAGGGACGGGTGACGCCTTTCCGCGAGGACCGGGATATGCTGTACCTCGCATTGACGTCTCCGAAGGGCACCCAGGCGGGTATTTTTGTCCGCAACTCCGGCACCGAAAACAAGATCAGCGTCAACCTGCGCGGGGCCAAAGGCGACGCCGCTGCATTACAGGCGATGGGAGAGCAGGCCGTGCGCATCCTCTTTACCGCACTCAAAAACCAGGACAGCCCTCATTACAAAATGGAGCTGGACCTGTTGAGCCGCATCGCGGGCAAACCTCTGATGGAGTCACAGGTCACCGGACCCACTGACCGGCGGGTGATGGTGGCATTGGAAAAACAGAAACTGGTGCAACCGTCCGCAAACGGCTGGCGGCTGACCCCGCTGGGATCGTGGTATATTACCAGTGCGCCGGAATGATGCCGCCTCCCTTTGAAAACGATTTCACAGCATGGCCGTGCAATGGACCTTAAAAACTTTTACGATCACTTGGACGATTTCGCCTACAAGCTCTGGTTTGAGGGCATCGAAACGCCCTGGCAGCCGCTGGATACCTTTGAGCCCTCCCTGCGCGATGCCCTCGACAATTTGCCGGACGTAAAAGAGGTGACCTCGCTCGACGGGGTGACGCTGGCGCAGAACGATGGCTTGTCCCGCATCAACGAGCCGGCGTGTATTGTCGAGCGGTGGGTCGAGATTACCGAACCGGTGATTCTGAAACCGCTGGATATTTTTCTGGATCGGGGGACGGTGCTGGAGCCTTCGGCCATCATCAAGGGACCGGCGATCATCGGCAAGGATTGCGAAATCCGCCAGGGCGCTTACCTGCGCGGCGGCGTTGTAGTGGGCGACCATTGCGTCATCGGCCACAACACCGAGGTGAAGCACAGCATAATCATGAACCACACCGAGGCGGGGCATTTCAATTATATCGGCGACAGCATCGTCGGCAGTTACGTCAACCTCGGCGCCGGTTCGCGGCTTGCCAACCTGGAGTTCCGGTCCCCGGCGAATAAAAGAAACTTTCAGTTCCCACGCATTTTTGCGGAAGTGGAAGGCAAGGAAGTGGACACCGGACGCTCGAAATTCGGCGCGGTGCTGGGCGATTATGTAGAGGTCGGATGTAACGCCGTCTTGTCCCCTGCCGTTCTGCTGGGCAAGGAGTCCTGGGTGTATCCTAACTTCACCGTACCCAAAGGTTATTACCCGCCACAAACCCGCCTCGTTCCCGCCGATCGCAAGATTAAATCCCAATACAGAAAGTGATGTTTTCCGAATTCGGCAGACTCATTCCGTCGCTGGCAGGGTCGAAGGGTTGTCATGCGCGATCAACTCTGTACTGAATTCCTGCAATGGGCCCTGCCCCACCTGGGTTTGCGCTGGTCGGGCTTCCGTAAAGTACGGGGGCAGGTCTGCAAAAGGATTCAAAAAAGAATTCGAGAACTGAACCTGCCCGATCCCAGGGCCTACTCCGCTTATCTCGAACAGCACCCGGAAGAGTGGCAGGTTCTGGAACCCCTGTGCCGGGTTACCATATCCCGATTTTACCGGGACAAAGGAGTATTTGACACCCTCAACGGAGATGTTCTTCCCCACTTGGCAGAAACGGTACAACAGGAAGGGAAGACGGTTATACGTATCTGGTCCGCGGGGTGCGCTTCCGGAGAAGAACCCTATACTCTCACCCTGCTGTGGAATTTTCTGTTGCATGACCGGTATCCGGGTCTCACATTGGACTTGGTGGCGACGGATATCGATGCCGCGCTTTTGGAGCGGGCCCGGCGGGCTTGTTACCCCGCCAGCGCATTGAAAGAGCTTCCCCGGGAGTGGCGGGACCGGGGGTTTGTACACAAAGACAATCTGTCTCAACTGCAACCCGCATTTCAAACACCCGTCCGTTTTGTGCAGCAGGACATCCGCTGTCAAACACCGGAAGGGCCTTTTGACCTGATCTTGTGCCGCAATCTGGCATTCACCTATTACCAATGCGAGTTGCAGGTTCAAGTTCTGCGGCGGATTTCCGAAGTGCTGGCGCCCCACGGGGTCCTGGTTTTGGGAACCCATGAAGTGCTACCCGAAGACGGGGGCCAGTGGCAGAACCGGACTCCGGAATTCTTCGAAAAAATTAAATGACTCGAAAGACAGGCGCGCGGCGGCGAAACCTGCGAGATTGACCTCCGCCCCCACCGGTAGGAATTTTTCAGCTAATGGGAGTTTCGGGTGGGTGCACGACTGCGATCAGGGAACCCGGTGGAGCCCGGAATGGGGATCGTATTTCAGTTGGTCCTCCACGGTCTGGCCGTTGAACATTTTATCAAAGACCTTTCGTACATTTTGGTTGTTAAGCGGCTTTCCTTCAAAATAAGAATGGTCGTCGCCCACGCGATCGGCATGGGTGAAGTCCAGGTACACCGCCTTGGTCGAAAACAGGTCTTTAGTGTAATGCCCGAGCCGGGCTTTTTGTAATTTGCCGAATTTCATCCGAGATAGAGCAAGTGCATTATCGTTTTCATTGATAGTGATATAAATTCGCTTTCGGTGTTGAAGGCTATCGACCCATTCGGCATGGCCTTCATTATTGGTATCGGCGGCCATTAGGATGACGTTATCGAAAATCAGGGTGTCTCGCGCATGCTCGGAAGATTTCATGAAGTGCTTCAGAAGGTAGTTGCCCATGCTGTGAAAGGCGATATTGAACTTCAGGTCACATCTCTTATCCGCATGCTTCAGTAGGTATTCATTTAATTTTTTCAGACAGCGGTCAAAAGCATTGACGGATTTTTTAGCCTCGCCTTTTTGAGTGCGATAATTGGTAGCGCCCACGATGCCCTCATCAGCCGGCCAGGAAAAAGCCACCACCTCCACCTTGAATTTTTTCTGGAAACGCATACAGCGCTCCACTACATCTTCTATCGGGTTATTGAAACCGTGCACGAAGAACAGACAGTTTCTTTTATGTTTGTTCATTCTTTTTAATAGATCGATAAACATTTTTTCGCTGGGGGGTGGAATTGCTGGGGAAGTTGTTTTGCCTGGGGAGTTTTTGTTGCTGGACTCCGGAAATATTTTTATTTTCCAGTTTTTGGGAGTGCCGGTGACCTTCGCCAATCTGAGTTCGTCCGGCGCCTTACTGTTAAAATTTATTCCGAAACCGATTTCCTTATTATTTTTGGAATAGAGCACATTCCGGTTGGTCACTATATAAATGGTTTGAGCGGTATTAGGCATGGCTGATCCCTCCTCTATAAAAGTTTCTTTGCAAGAGTCATCCTTCCCAAAGCTCCAAATAATATTGGATTAGGGAATTTTATCCTATATACCATTTTTTCGAGAGAATGCCACGGACATCCTGGGGGAGGTCTATAGCCACATACCATCACCCCCATGCCCGGGACCTTCATTCACCCCACAGAAATAAGTTTTTCATTGTGGGATTTCAAGGGGTTGCGTGAGGGTAAAAAAATACCGGAGCCTTTAAAAGGCTCCGGTATCGAAATGATCCTGCCAGATGGGATAGTGGTTGATGAGCATCGCGGGTGTGACCTGCGGGAGAGATCAACCGGGTTGAGTCGTCCGTCCAACGAAACTTCCCATTGTGGTTACTTGTAAATCGAAACGCTGATGGCGCCGCCCAGTTGGCCCTGCAAGCCGGGCATTTTGCTGGCGTGAATCTTGGCGCCATTCTCGCCACCATGACAACCCATGCACCCCTTCTTGAAATACTCCGGAGAAATCAGGCGAAATGCTTTTTTCCCCTTGTGCTGGGTCATTTGGGAAAAGGACTGCCCTTTTTTCCAGCCTTGTTTCAGGAATTTGCCATCGATTACGCTTTTTTCCCAGGCATCGGCTTTGTTGGAAACGTTCACCAGGTATTCATCGCGTGTGGTGAGTTTCAGGGTCATTTGACCTCGCGTCACCTGGCCGAACTGGGTGGCGGTCTTCCGGGCAAAGATGGCGGGTAGAAAACGCCCCTGCGGGTCCAGCGCGGTGTCCTTGCCGCTGACCACGCCTTCCACCACCAGCTTGATGGCCTGGATCAGCTGGTCCTGCGCCTTGCCGATATTACCACTGCCCTTTTTGAACTTTTTGCCGGTGGCTTTTTCGTAGTTGCTGTAAGTAATGGAAAGGAATTTATCGACGCCGATACCGGCCTTCTGTGGATTCTTGATCAGGGGTTTGTTTTGAACCAAAACCGCGCGGGATGCTTTGAGCAGGGTGGTCAGCTCATTGGCGATGGCTTCGTCTTCACTGGACCACGCGGGCGTGACCGCCAACCCCAGGACAAAAGCTAATAGAATTACAAATGAAACGAACTTGTTGGTCATAGAATACCCCCTTGATTCAGGTTTAAGGTATTAGACAAACAACTCCCTCTGGCAGGATAGACGAATAGTGGCGGATGCCGCCGCGATTGGCAACGACCATTTTGACCCTTTCTTTTAGATGACCTATTTTCAAAGTGTTGCGCCCCGGCTCCCGGTTGGACACGCCTGACAATCTGACCGGTTTGACAGGCCTGATAAAAGGTGATTTAATCGAAACCTTTAGATGCGCGAGGGTGGCGGAACTGGCAGACGCGCTGGATTTAGGATCCAGTGGGCAACCGTGGGGGTTCGAATCCCCCCCTTCGCATGGGCGATTAAACCCTTTAATTTTAGCAGCTTATGAAATGTGAAGTCGAGGAAATCGACGCCTGCAACCGCAAGCTGAAAATCGAGATTCCCTTGGGCGATTACCAGTCCAAGCTCAAGGCCTACTATCAGAAGCTGGGCCGCGAGGTCAAGATTCCCGGATTCCGCCCCGGCAAGGTGCCGGCCTCCATGCTGGAGAAGCGCTTCGGGCCGGAGGTCAAACAGGAAGTGTTGACTCAGATTGTCTCGGACAGCATCAACCAGGGCATTCAGGACAACAAGTTGCGGGCCATGGGCGAGCCGTCCGTGGTCGAAATTCAGGCCGAGGAAGGAACCGACATCAGCGTGATTGCCAACGTCGAAGTTCTGCCGCCTATCGACGTGAAGGATTACCAGGATTTGGAGGTCCACCTGAAAGTCCCAAAAATCACCGATGAGGATGTGGACCGGATGATCGAAGCCTACCGGCAACAGAAGGCGAAAACCGTGCAGGTGACCGGCCGGGCCTCACAAAAGGACGACCTCATCAAGATCGATTTCGATTGCTCGGTCGACGGCAAGACCATCGAGTCGGGCGCCGCCAAGGATTACATCATCCAGATCGGGGCCAAGAACCTGGTTGAGGGATTCGACGAAGAGGTTACCGGCATGCAGTTGGAAGAGGAGCGGACCTTTCAGTTGGCCATGCCTCGGGATCACCCCAACGCCGCCATCGCCGGCAACGACGTGGAGTTCAAAGTGTTGTTGAAGGGCATCCAGATCAAGGAATTGCCGGAGGTGAACGACGAGTTCGCGCAGACTGCTGACCGGAAGAATGTCTATAATAATGTCGAGGAAATGCGTGAGGGCATCCGCAACAGTCTGATGGACTTTGAACGCAGTCAGGCTAAGAAGACTGCCCGCAAGGATCTGGAGGAAAAGCTGGGCGCGGCCAATCCCATCAACGTGCCCGAAAAACTGATCCAAGAGCAGATCGCGTTCATGGTGAACAAGGAAAAACAGGCGGACTCCGGCCAACCGGTGGACCCCGGCGCGGCGGATGCCAAGACCGCGGAGACCGTGACCCCCGAAGAAGAGAAAAAGCACCGCGAAGGAGCCCTCAAAATTCTTCAGCAGGAACTGGTGATCGGGCAATTATCCGACGATATGGAGATCGAGGTCAGCGACGAGGAGCTCAACCGGGAGTTGGCCAACTTCGTTCAGATTCTGGGAGGTGATTTGAAGAAATTGAAAAAGGAATGGGCTCGGTCGGGCGCGTTACTGAGACTGCATTCCAGAATCCGGCGGGAAAAAACGCTGGATCAACTGATCGACCGGGTAAAAGTGACCGAAGAAATGGTTGACAGAGATAAGTCAAAGGTCAATAATTAAAGGAGATATACAACTTTTGACCGACGCGGAAAGCTTTCGGACCTCCTGTTTGGGTTCGGTAGCACCGGTGTTTTTGTACCCGTCCATCCCGTTCCAACCACCCTTTTAAAGAAAGTGATTCATTGATGACTAGCAGCGCAATTTACAATTCGATAACGAACCAACTGGTGCCGATTGTGGTGGAGCAGACCAGCCGCGGCGAGCGTTCTTACGATATCTATTCCCGCTTGCTGAAGGACCGGATTATTTTCATCGGCACCCAGGTGGACGACCATATGGCCAACCTGATCATCGCGCAAATGCTGTTTTTGGAATCCGACGAACCGGAGCAGGACATTTATCTCTACATCAACAGCCCCGGCGGGCAAGTCTCCTCCGGACTGGCGATTTATGACACGATGCAATACATCAAGCCGGATGTGCAGACCATCTGCATGGGACAGGCCGCCAGCATGTGCGCTCTGCTTCTGGCGGCTGGCACCAAAGGGAAACGGTTTGCCCTGCCCAACTCGCGGCTCATGATTCACCAACCGTCCGGCGGCTTTCAGGGCCAAAGCACCGATATTCAGATCCAGGCCAGGGAAATTTTACAGATACGCGAACGGTTGGACGATATTCTGGCGAAACATACCGGTCAGGCCAAGGAAAAGGTCCGGGATGACACCGAGCGGGACAATTTCATGACCGGAGAGGAAGCCAAAAAATACGGGTTGATCGATAGTGTGATCACCAGCCGCACCGAAGTGGAAAAAGGTAAGAAGAAAGACAACACCGAAGTGGAAAAAGGTAAGAAGAAAGACAACACCGAAGTGGAAAAAGATAAGAAGAAAGACAACAAGTAAACACCCTCAATCGATTGGACGGGTTATCCCTGCACAGTTGGAGGAATGAATGGCCAAGAAAAGTTCCACTTCGGGAAATTACCGTTGCTCTTTCTGCGGTAAAAGCCAGGAGGAAGTTAAAAAGCTGATCGCGGGCCCCACGGTTTATATCTGTGATGAGTGTATCGAGTTGTGTAATGAAATCATGGTGGAGGAGTGGGCTCAGGAAAAGAGCGAAGATTTTAAGCACCTCCTCAAACCCAGGGAAATTTTCAAACACCTTGACCAGTACATCATCAAGCAGGACCGGTGCAAAAAGATTCTGTCCGTCGCGGTTCACAACCATTTCAAGCGGGTGGATTCTCATGTAGACCTGGATGACGTGGAACTGCAGAAAAGCAACGTGCTGTTGATCGGCCCCACGGGTTCCGGAAAAACGCTGATGGCCCAGACCCTGGCCAAAATCCTCGACGTGCCGTTCACCATCGTCGACGCCACCACGCTGACTGAAGCCGGATACGTGGGCGAGGACGTCGAGAACATCATTCTGAAACTCCTGCAGGCCGCCGATTACGACGTGGAAAAGGCCGAGCGAGGCATCATCTACATCGACGAAGTGGACAAGATCAGCCGCAAGTCCGAAAACCCGTCCATCACCCGCGACGTTTCAGGCGAAGGCGTGCAACAGGCCCTTTTGAAAATCATCGAGGGCACCCAGGCCAGCGTGCCCCCGCAGGGCGGCCGCAAGCATCCCCATCAGGAATTCCTGCAGGTGAACACCACCAACATCCTGTTTATCTGCGGCGGCGCGTTCGTCGACCTCGACAAGATCATCCGCAACCGCGTCGGCAAAAAGATGCTCGGCTTCGGACAGGAGCTGGTTTCCAAGGAGTCCCAGGACATGTCTGAAATGCTGGCTCAGGTGGAGCCGGAAGACCTGCTCAAGTACGGGCTCATTCCGGAATTCGTCGGGCGGCTGTCCATCACCGCCACCTTGGCCGAGCTCGACGTGGACGGTTTGGTGAAAGTATTGACCGAACCGAAGAACGCGCTGGTCAAGCAGTACAAGAAGCTGTTCGAGTTTGAAAACGTCAAATTGAAGTTCTCCGACGGCGCCATCAGCGCCATCGCCGAAAAGGCCTACAAGCGCAAAACCGGCGCGCGCGGCCTGCGGTCCATCCTCGAAGACATCATGCTGGATATCATGTACGATCTGCCCTCAAGTCAAGATATCGAGGAGGTTATCATCAGCGAAGAAGTCATCAGCAAGAGAGAGCAACCGTTCCTGGTGTACGCGAAGCAGAAACAGGCGAGCTGATTATGAGCGCAGAACGGCTGGTGCTTCCCCTGGTCCCGTTGCGGGATATCGTGGTCTTCCCCTTCATGGTCATTCCCCTGTTTGTCGGACGGGAGAAGTCCGTCCGCGCGCTGGAAAAAGCCATGACGGAACAAAAAAATATTTTCCTCGCCGCCCAGCGCCACGCGAACACCAACGATCCCAAACCCGGCGACATTTATGAAACCGGGACCTTCGCCAATATTCTGCAAATCCTGAAACTCACCGACGGCACCATGAAGGTGCTGGTGGAAGGTATGCAGAGGGGACGCATCATCGGGTTCGAAGATAATCCCGATTACTATGAAGTGGAAGTCGCCCGCATCGAGGAAAACATGCAGGTGACGCCGGAGCTCAAGGCCCTGATGCGCAGTATCGAGGGCCAGTTCGAGCAGTACGCCAAACTCAACCAGAAGATACCGCTGGAATCCATCACGGCCATCTCCAACATCACCGAGCCGCACCGGTTTGCCGACACCATCGCTTCCTACATGGTGTTTCAGACCGGCGAGAAGCAGAGTCTGCTCGACACCTTCAGTCCCGAAGACCGGTTGAACAAACTCCTCTCCACCCTCAAGTCGGAAATGGAGATCCTCAAGATCGAGAAACGGGTGCACGGCCGCGTACGCAAGCAGATGGAGCGCAGCCAGAAAGAATTTTATCTCAACGAGCAGATGAAGGCCATTCAGAAGGAACTGGGCAAGCGCGATGAATTCAAGTCCGACCTCGACGAGCTGACGCAGCAAATCAAAAAAGCCAAAATGCCGAAAGAGGTCAACGAAAAGGCGAACAAGGAACTGAAGCGGCTGGAAGCCATGCAACCCATGTCCGCCGAAGCCACCGTAGTGCGCAATTACATCGACTGGCTGGTCGACCTTCCGTGGAAAAAAGGACCCGGCGCGGACAAGATCGATATCAAAAATGCGCAAAAAATTCTGGATGACGACCATTACGGCCTCGAAAAAGTCAAGGAGCGCATCGTTGAACACCTCGCCGTCATGAAACTGGTCAAGAACATGAAGGGACCTATTTTGTGTCTGGTAGGCCCGCCGGGCGTCGGCAAAACCTCGCTGGGCAAATCCATCGCGCGCGCCACGGGTCGCAAGTTCGTGCGCATCTCCCTGGGGGGCGTGCGCGACGAGGCGGAAATTCGGGGTCACCGGCGCACCTACATCGGCGCCCTGCCCGGGAAAATCATCCAGGGCATGAAAAAAGCCGGCTCCATCAATCCCGTATTTCTGCTCGACGAGGTTGACAAGATGAGCATGGACTTCCGCGGCGATCCTTCATCCGCCCTGCTGGAGGTGCTCGACTCGGAGCAGAACTGCAACTTCAACGACCATTTTCTGGAAGTCGACTACGATCTGTCGCAGGTGCTGTTCATCTGCACCGCCAATGTCCTGCACACCATCCCGCAGCCGTTACACGATCGCATGGAGATCATCCGCCTGCCCGGTTACACCGAGGAAGAAAAGCTGTCCATCGCGACTAAATTTCTGGTGCCCAAAAAACTGAAGGAACACGGCCTCACCACCCGCAATCTGAAGATCGGCAAAACCATTCTTCAGATGATCATCCAGGAATACACGCGAGAGGCGGGCGTGCGCAGTCTCGAACGCGAGATCGGAACCCTCTGCCGTAAAACCGCGACGCAGGTGGTGACCCAAGGCAAAAAAACGTTCATCGACCTGAAACCCGCGGGACTGAACAAGTATCTGGGCGTCCCAAAATTTTCGAAAGACGTGGAGCGGAAAGAATCGGAAGTGGGGGTCGCTACCGGGCTGGCGTGGACGGAGTTCGGCGGCGAACTGCTCAACATCGAAGTCATCACCACCCCCGGCACCGGCAAGGTGTCGCTCACCGGCCAGCTGGGCGACGTCATGAAGGAGTCGGCGCAGGCCGCGCTGAGCTATGTGCGAAAGCGGTCGGCGGAGCTGGGCCTGCCCAAAAACTTTTATCAGAAAATGGATGTGCACGTGCACATCCCGGAAGGCGCGATCCCGAAAGACGGGCCGTCGGCGGGCATCACCATCGCCGTGGCAATCATCTCGGCGCTGACCGGCCAGCCGGTGCGCAAGGACATTACCATGACGGGTGAAGTGACGTTGACCGGCAAGGTTCTGCCTATCGGCGGGCTAAAGGAGAAAGCGTTGGCGGCGCACCGCGTGAAGATCAAAACCATCATCATCCCGAAGGACAACGAAAAAGACGTGGCCGAAATTCCGGAAAACGTCCGCAAGAAAATCAAATTCATTCCCGTCGATTCGATGGATAAAGTGATCGAGCACAGCTTCGATAAAAAATTCAGCCTCAAGAAAAAGAAAACCGCCGCGAAAAAAACCGCCAGGTCCCGCAAAACGACCGCCACCCGCCGCCCCTCCGTCGCTCATTTGAATTGACCCGCGTCACCCAGGCCGGGCCATGCCCGGAGGGGCACTGGCTGAGCGGCAACGGCTATAAGGAATCCCTGGGAGCGCAATTTAGAATTTGGGTCCAGCGTCAAGCTGGCCTGCGGAGGTACTCCGCCTCCGCCCAGGCCCCTCCTTCGACAAGCTCAGGACAAGTTTTACAAGGGGGAGAAATTTGCTCTGGCGCTTCGCCGGTCCCCTCATTTTGAATCTTGGAGTTATGCAAAGGTCCCCTCTAGTAAGGGGAGGACTTTTTTTTTATCCAGCGTTGGGATAAGGTTTTTCTGCAATAGCCGGTAACTCTTTTACATTTCCCAGCGGGTGGGGAGGGGCGGTTGGGTGTCTTCCTGCATGGCCATGACCACGCGCGGCTCGGCGGCCAGACGTTCTTTGATGACGGTGAGCAGGGTCACGCTGTCGGATAGAAACGTATCCTTGTTGGATTCTTCCATTTTGCGGTCGAGCAGATTTTTATACAGATCGATCAACGGCTGGGTTTTCAGAATCAATGCCTGGATTTCCGCATAAGGCACTTTGCGAGTCGCGTTTTTACGCGAAAATTCGGCGTGCTTCAGCCACAGATCGACGTCCTCCGGCGCTTCGCCGACCACTTCGATGAAATGCTCGCGTGTTTGGTCTTTTCCCATGCGGGCGATCAATGCGTTGACCTTGAGCGCCAGCGGATTCTGCGGCACGCCCTGGGCGGTTTGGCACAGGTGGCGCAGGGAGAACACCAGTTTGTTCAGGTTGCTGTCGATCTGCATACCGTTATTTGAATAGGGCCTTATCAACGTCGACCGCTCAAACATGCCCCAGGCGCCACCCTCCCGCTGAACCAACATGCGCGTTTTGTCCAGCGGCTCGAGCAGGGCCAGGCATGAGGCCATGTCTTTGACCGGGGATTGGGGTGCGGGACCGCGGGTCTGCATCAATTGGTTCTGCAGGGCCTCGTTGATGGGGATATGGATCGCCGCTCCTGACTTGGGCGACAGGACATCGTGTTTGGTGATCTCCACCTGCTCGGTTCTGACCCAGGTTTTTTCCCGTTCCGGCAGGCGCAGGGGTTCTTCCGCCGACTGGTCCGGGCCGCAGGCGGTCAACAGCAAGCATCCGATCAATCCAAACACACCGCTTTTCAACATACACAATCCTTTTCTCACACCTTTTCTTAATGGGTGTAGTGTTTCTTTTGCATCAGTCTCTGCAACTGCTTCACCCTATTGGTATCCAATCCCGTGCCCTGTTGTTTGAGGGCCTTGATTTTTTTGCGGGCCGGCGGAGGCTTCGGAGCAGCGGGGGTTGATGGCTTCGCGTCCTCCCTCGGAGTGGAGGACAATTTTTTCATGTCCTTCTTATTGCGCTGATCCAGCGGAATCTGGCTGGGATCATTGGTGTAATGGACCTTCCCGTCGGTATCGGTCCACTTGTACAGGCCGGCGGAGGCTGGCGACGCCAGCGCCAGGCAGATCACGGTGATGATCAAAATTCGCATGGGACACCTCACTTTGAGGGCCGCCGGTTATGCCTGCGGCCGGTTCACATCGCACCAGGGAATTGAGCGTTGCCCGACCGGCAAACCGCTCCCCCCGTCCCAAGCGAATGTTTAATGTATAGTTCTATTTATACCGCAAAAGCCGGCCTCGCGCCACTCCCGGACCCGGTTCACCCGGCCCCGTCCATGGACGCGCCCTTCAAACGAGCTGAAAAAAGGTTCAGTCCGGTCCAATGCGGGCCGCTAAGAAAAACGACCCGCATCCGGAAAAATAAGGCGGTCGCGGGCAAAGTTTTCCCTAATTGGGTTGAGTGCTCGATCAGGAGGCCCGAGCAGGGCCTGAGGCTCGGACCTCGAACCTCATTGGATATAAAGGGTTGTGCGATTTTCCCGGAGCCTACGGGGGACTTGACAATCCGGCACCGGTTTTGCATAATCATTTGGAAAACAACACTTTATGAGGAAGCTTCCGCGTATGGCAACACTCCAATCCAGGATTCTCCGCCTGATCGCGCTGGTGGCGGCGTGCAGCCTGCTGGCCGGGTGTGAGGTCAAGTTCGGCCCGTCCAATTTCTGGGATAGGTGGTTCACGCCCGAGACCGATACCGAGTATTACCAGGAAAAATCCGAGGATCTGGTGGACGCCATTACCCGCGACGTGGCGGAGTACGAGATCAACAAGGTGGTGGTGCTGGATCTGGTGGACGACAAGGACAAGGTGCCGATCCTCGGCCAGTACCTGGCCAACCGGGTGGTGGAAGCTATGACGCGCAACAAGACCTTCCGCGTGGCGCAACGCGGCGAAGTGCTGGCGACGCTCGAGCGGCTGGACCTGAAACCTTCCTTCAAATATACCAGCGAGGAAATCCAGCGCATCGGCAAGGCGATGAACGCGCAGGCGCTGGTCATGGGCAAACTGCTGGACATCGGCGCGAACATCGACGTGCATTTGGCGCTGGTGGATATCGCCAGCGGCGAAGTCATCGCCTCCGCCTCCGAACAACTCCTCCGCACCCGCTCCGCCATCGAACTGCTACGGCACTATTAAAAATTCCAGTTGCCAAAGTTAAACGCCTCCCCCTTCCTGAAGGGGGTTGGGGGGATTTGCCTGCAACTCTTGGACAGGTTCAAGGGGAAAGATTTGTCATTCTGAGGAGTGGCAACAAAGCCTGTCCTGAGTCTGCCGAAGGAAAGAATCTGGGTTTTGAAACCATAAAATCAAACATAGATCCTTCGCGGAGTTTATCCTGAGCCAGTCGAAGGACTCAGGGTGACATGCTCAAAATCTATTATCCGGTCTTATTTCGGTAGCGCGCGAGGGCCATGAGGGGGAAGAAGATCTGGTACAGGTGGTACTTGATAAAAAAGTGCCGCGGGAAACCGGTGCCGGTGAATTCGTCTTCGTACCACGAGCCGTCCTCTTGTTGATTGCGCACCAGGTACTCGATGCCGCGTTTGACGGCGTTGCTGTGCGGTTCGTCGGCTTCGATCAGGCCCATCACCGCCCACGCGGTTTGTGAGTGGGTGCTTTTGCCTTTGCCGCGCAGTGAGGGTTCGGCATAACTCTGGCAGGTTTCGCCCCAGCCGCCGTCTTTGTTCTGGTGCGCCTTCAGCCATTCGGCGGCTTTGCGGATGTACGACTGGCTGGGGTCTTCGCCGATGGACCGAAGCCCGGTCAGCACCAGCCACGTTCCATAGATATAATTCACGCCCCAGCGCCCGAACCAGCATCCGTCGGACTCCTGTTCACGCTTGATGAACTGCAGCGCCCGTTGCACCATCGGATCGTTGACGTTGTGGTTGATGCGCCCGAGCATCCACAGCACGCGCCCGGTGACGTCGACGGTGGGCGGGTCGAGCATGGCGCCGTGGTCGGCGAAAGGTATCCGGTTGAACAGTTCATGATCGTTGTCCTGATCAAACGCGGCCCAGCCGCCGTTTTTACTCTGCATGCTGAACAGCCAGGTGAAGGCGCGTTGCATCTCTTTACGTTTCCACTCCGTGTCGGGAATCCCGGTGCGGTCCAGCGCCATCAGAATTTCCGCGGTGTCGTCGCAGTCCGGATACGGTTCGTTGTAAAACTCGAAGGCCCAGCCGCCGGGCGGGGTATTCGGATTTTTAACGGTCCAGTCGCCGGGCCGCGTCACCTGTTTTCTCAGCATCCATTCCCCGGCTTTGACGATCGCCGGATGGTCCCCCGGCAGACCGGCGTCCATCAGCGCGTTGCAGGCAATCGACGCGTCCCACAACGGCGAGACGCACGCCTGGAAAATGAGGTGATCGCCGCGGTCGATGATGAAGCGGTCGATCGCCTGGTAGCCTTTGACCATGAGCGGGTGGTCGTTGCCGTAGCCCATCAGTTTCATCGCCAGCATCGAGTTGAGCATCGCCGGTTGAATGCCGGAAAAATCGCCTTCCGGTTCCTGATGGTCGAGGGTCCATTGCAAGGCCCGCTTCAGCGCCCAACTCCGGAACGGTTTGACCGGCGACTTGCCGAGAAACTTGATCAGCTGGTCGATTTTGAGAAACAAGTTCGGCCAGTTAAGGCCCTTATTTTTGGATTGCACCGACAGGTCACGGTCGGCTTCGGTGAAAATTTCGGGCACGGTGTGTTCGGGTTTCAGCGGCCACACCGGTTGATGGGCGGCGACGATAGTCAGCGGCACCACGGTCCCACGCGACCAGCTCGACATCTCGTAAATGTTGAAGTAGAAACTTTTGGGAAGCAGGATGATTTCCACCGGCATGGCCGGGAGGTCGTCCCACGCGCTTTGTCCCAGCATGGCCAGAAAGATTTTGGTGAAGACCCGGGCGTTGCGCACTCCGCCCAGTTGGGCGATGCATTTGCGGGCGCGGGCCATCGCCTTCGCCTTCGGGGACATCCCCGCCATGCGCAGCGCCACATAGGATTCCACCGTGGTGCTGATATCGCTCGGCGCGCCGTAAAACAAGGGCCATCCGCCGTCGGCCTGCTGGGTCTTCAGCAGGGTGTTCTGGCACTGCTCCACCCGCCGGGGGTCCCAGATCCCCATAAAATGCATGAAAAACACATATTCCGCGATCATAGTCGCGTTGGATTCCAGTTCGGCCAGCCAGTAGCCGTCCGCATGCTGGAGCGAGAGCAGATACGCCTTCGCCCGACCGATGGCCCGGTCCAGAGGCGTGCCGGGTGCGGCGGTGGCGGCCGGGGCGGTGGCTGGATTTTCAACGATTTCGGGTTTCTGGTCCGGCATGGGGCTCCTGGGAAAACGAAACGGGCCGCTGGGGTTGCGGTCCGGGATGTCCGGGGTATCGATCGGTGGTTGCAAACAGAATGACCGCCCTTATTATAAGGGAG
>Ga0209997_10000021_pt1 | contig 40613 bp, 35 predicted proteins | sample CR04metaG_FD_182079 | JGI IMG/M metagenome (GOLD analysis project Ga0209997, IMG submission 182079) | Deep subsurface microbial communities from Mariana Trench to uncover new lineages of life (NeLLi) - CR04 metaG (SPAdes) (version 2) | ecosystem: Environmental > Aquatic > Marine > Ocean trench...
TGGGTACCGCTTTGCCAAATATGCCGAAGTGGCGGAATTTGGTAGACGCGCTGGACTCAGAATCCAGTGGGCACTGCGCTCGTGGGGGTTCAAATCCCCCCTTCGGCACCAAAGGTAAACTGGGTTCGTCAGTGTTAGTTAAATATAGGGGTATTTAATATTGGGGGTGTTATATGACAAATTTAAAACCAAAATTTATAACTGCCGGTTCAAATAAGAAAAAACGCGGTTTCGGCAGCACTGTCGGCTATTTTCTGACTTTGATTTTAGTATTTGTAGTCGGAGTCTATGTCGGAATGAAAATTGATGATACTAAATTCGGTAATGAGCGATTAGCAGAAAATTCTAATGATACTTCTCCGGTGGGCGAAAATACAGTTAATAATGATCCAGAACTTGTAGGAGAAGTGGCTATATATAGAGAATCGGATAGTGAAATTGATAATATCTCATCTGATTCTGCTACTATCAAAGAGAACGACATAATCGAAACTCAGACAGCTGTCACATATTCTGATCAATCTCCACTTGAAGAAAACGAAAACCCTTTAGATGTTCAGCAAATTCAAGATAATGGCAACTCCGAGTCATACGGAACCAAAGTTGCTCTTAAGAACAAAGTATCTGATATAGCAGAAACAGAGTCTCAGGGAAGTGGGTTAGCTGAGGTTGATATATATAGGCTCCAGGTTGCAGCGTTTGAAAATCTCGATGATGCCAAAGAAGCAGTTAAAGAACTGCAGTTAAAAGGTTATGACGCTTATATTATTACGAGTACTAATTCAAGAGGAGAAATTTGGAACCTCATTAAAGTTGGTAAGTTTAAAACAGCCCAAGAGGCATGGAATTTTTCAACACTGTATCAAAGCAAAGAGGGCAGGGGAGTGTTTGTTGAAAGTTTAAACAGGAGTAGGGTCTATAATGAGTTTTTGGAAGATGGTAATGCTGAAGAATAGTGTTCTAAAGTGATGATACCGTGAATATTTGTTAGCTTTTGCGTAGAAGTTCTGCGTAACCTACTGGAATGACTATACAAATAAACCTTCAAAACTTTTTTTGCAGATGCGAAGAAAGTTCTTGACATTAAGTTCCGAAAGTCGTATAGTTCTATAGTTGTAGCAGCTCATATCCAGGTTATTTACCGGGGCAGAGTTAAATATACTAATACATATAGAATTTGTTTGATTAAAGGTGAGATTATGAAATCAGCAAAGTTTGGAGAGGTTGAGCAGGTCCAAACAGAGATTCGAGGACTTGACGAATTTAATCAGGTAGAAGAACAGACATTCCCGTCTATTTCAATCAGAGATAATGCGATAACTGAAGATGAACCTGAATTTAGCTTTGAGATTGAAGAAAGACCGGTTGTTGAGGATCAGGAAGAGGATAAATGGACTCCTGACGAGCAGTTCAGACTTCTCTATGTATATTTCAAAGATATGGCAGTTGAATCTCTTTTGACGGCTAAAGAAGAAGTTGAGGTTTCAGCTCAGATTAAAAAATGTGAAGCCAAAGCGATAGAGTTAACTATTAACGTAGACAAGCTGCAAAAGAAAAGAGATAGCCTACTTAAAAGACAAACCAAGACCGGCAGCCGTCTCAGCGAAAAAGTTCTGACAAAGAGAATTGAGAGTCTGAGTGCGTTTGTGAGAGTGTTTGCGCAACGTGCATGTTATATGAAAGAGAGGTTTGTAACAGCTAACCTAAGACTCGTTGTCAGCATATCAAAAAGATATATGGGAAGAGGATTGCCACTGACCGATTTAATTCAAGAAGGTAATGTTGGTTTAATGCGGGCAGTGGAAAGATTTGATCATACAAAAGGTTATAAATTCTCTACCTATGCATCATGGTGGATACATCAGGCAATTTCAAGAGCGCTATTAGACCAAACTAGAACCATAAGAGTCCCGGTTTATGTGTTGGAGCAAGCAAGTAAGGTATATAGAATTAGCTCTATGCTCCATAAGGAAATGGAAAGAAAACCACTTCCTGAAGAAGTTGCTGAAATTGCTGGGATCTCAGTAGAGGGTGTAAAAAGAATCCTTGAATCAACTAATGACGCAGCTCGTTTAGATTCTCCAATTATGGATGGAGAGAAAACTACTCTCTTAGACTTTATATCTGATGAAAAGTCACCTGCGCCCGATTCCGTAATGGCAACCACAGCACTGACACAGGAGATAAGAGACGCTTTAAGTGTCCTTACTCCTAGGGAAGAAGAAATAATAAGGCTTAGGTTCGGAATAGACCAGGACGGTACCTACACACTAGATGAAATTGGCAGAAGGTTTGATCTGACCAGGGAACGCATCAGACAGATTGAAAAAAGGGCACTTGAAAAGCTCTCTGAAGCTGATACAGGCGATGTTCTAAGAAGTTTTCTTGCAGTATAGGGGATTAATTTCTAATTTTAGCTTGTAAGAGCCAAAATCATCTCTACTTCTTTATTCAACATCGTACTTGATTACTAGAGTTCTATCCTAAGGTGCATTGTCATTGCTCTACAAATAGTGTAATTTCACTTTAGAAAATGAAGGTACACTCTCCCGTTATAATTATTGGAATGAGCCGTTCAGGCACCAGTATGATTGCCAGAATGCTGGATGATCTGGGGCTATTTGTTGGTAAAAAGTTGACCCCAAATCATGAAGCCGTATTTTTCCGTGAAATAAACGATTGGTTATTGACTCAATGCAGTGGTGGGTTAGAGGATCCGGGCACAATTAAATACCTGCTTCAGGATAATGAAGCCAGGGGTCTATTTGAGGAATTCGTTAGGTTCACGATGAAAACACCTCACTCGATTTCGTTTCTGGGCTTAGGTAAATATTTGAGCTGCCGAACACCTGAACGACTTGATGTCCCTTGGGGTTGGAAAGACCCTCGAAATACATTTACCTTACCTATCTGGTTAGATATATTTCCTGACGCCAAAGTGATTCATATATACCGTCACCCTCTTGACATTGTGAGTAGTTTAATGACTCGAAGAAAAAGAGGACTTTCTAGATTAAAAGAGAGGCATAGCAGTTTTAGACCTATTTACTGGTACTATTTAATGCACAAGTTTATTCTAAAGAACAGGGTTTTTGTAGATATAAGGGGCGGCTCACTGGAAGAAGGATTTACTTTATGGGAAGAGTATTTAAAAGAGGCCCGCTCGCATGTAGAACGCCTAGGGGACCGTGCCATAGAAATAAAATATGAGGATTTTCTGGAGCGGCCAAGCGAATTATTGAAATTATTATCAGAATTTTGTGAACTCAAGGCTCAAGACAATGAAATTGAAAATGTTTCAGAGCAGGCGAATAAAAGCCGGGCTTACGCATACCTAAACGATCCTCGGTTAAAAGCTTATTCCATAGAGATTGCTGATCGCTTAGATGCTTATGGATATTAATAACGAGTCTTAAACGGATTTAAATACCAATTCTTTGACTTCATTTGATTCAATAGATAGATCAACTTTAATATCTTGAGAAAATTCCCTAATCCATGAAATCATCGTCTTGTATATCTGGACCCTCTGAAATTTCAGGTATTTATACTTCCCGTCTGTTGAAGGGAAAATTTCTCCAAGTATAGTGGGACTTTCAGGAAACCTCTTTTTTATCACTTCGAATAGCACTTTGTTGTGCTTTGGTGTTCCGAGAGCAATATAGTCGATTTTTTGCGTATCAAGTGTGGTAAGTAGCTCCTCTACTATCAATCTGTATTGATCTTCCCATCCCGGGATCCTTATGATTGGATCTAACCTTACGCCTACTGTATAGCCGGCTTCCTGGCATCTTTTTGCAGCGGAGAGTCTTTCATTAAATGAAGGCGTTTTATGCTCAATTGTCTCAACGATCTTTTGAGGACTGAAAGTCCAGGAGGGGATGATATTTCGCGGAGGATTTTTAATAGATATTAGGTTCTCGACATTTGTACTCTTTGTTCTAAACTCGATCGTTCCATTTTCATGCCTTGAGAAGAGCTCTGCAATATCAAGAGAGAATTCAGTAAGATCATCAAATGCCAAAGCGTCACAAACTTCCCCAACGTGAAAGTAGGGGTTATCAAAACTCATTAGTATTTCTTCAATTTTTTCCAATACCTCGTCACGGTTTACGAATACCACCGGTACTTTGGTTTGGAAATAATATTGAAGGTAACAATACTCGCAGTCGTATTTACAATCTATCTCGTGAAATAAATAGAATTGTCCATGGTCCATCCTGCCAATACTCTTAACTAGCTCTCCCTTCTTGTTGGCAAGTGCAAGCGAATTTTTATCCTCATCCGCCCTTTGGGTAAATGGTTTGTCCTCTCCTATTTTCTTATAGTCTTCGACGTATATAATAGGAGTTCTATCTATTTTTGATAAAATTTTCTTTGTAAATGGGTGGTTAGAGACGCTCTCTTCAACATAAATCTTTTCAGGAATTTGGATCAATAGTAAATTTACCTTGAGCTGCCAATATTTTTTCTGAATACCAAGACCTAGGGGCTTTACTTCCTCAATAGTTGACCGAGTTTCATAGCAAGCCCAATATCTCCAGACATCTTTATCTTGCCCGTCAACAGTGCACTTTCCGGGCGGAGTTTCCCGGTAAATACATCAACAAAGTGTACATCACTGGATTTGAAAGTGCATTGAGCATCTTCTTCTGTTTGTCTTACACCTAGTGTTTCTTCTCTGAGGTCCACTATCCAGGTGCCGCCGTCAGGGCCGTTTAATTCAAATTTATACACTGCCCTTAGTTGAGAGAACTCGTCTGATCTTTCTTTTATTTTCCTCTCTACTTTTTCAAATATTTCTCTTGTAGTTGTCATTGAACGTTGCCCCCTTAATATTGAGAAAGCATTGTACCATTTATCTGTTCTTTTATGCAAGATTAAATTTAAATAATTGACGCTACCCAATTAAGTATTTACAATTCCTATGTATTTTATCAAAGGGGAATTGTAAAAATGAGTATAAGTTATCCAAAAAGTCACGATGTGATTGTGATTGGGGCCGGGCATGCCGGATGTGAAGCTGCTCTGGCAGCAGCAAGGATGGGGTGCCGTACACTAGTGCTAACGGCTAATATCGATACAATAGGTTTAATGTCGTGCAACCCGTCAATAGGCGGCGTTGGTAAGGGGCACCTTGTAAAAGAGATAGATGCACTCGGCGGAGAAATGGGAAAAGCTGCCGATCATGCCGCAATTCAGTTCAGAAGGCTTAACACAAGAAAGGGTGCTGCTGTACAGGCTACAAGGATTCAAGCTGATCGTCAGTTATATAGAGCTTATATGAAAAAGGCTCTTGAGTCCGAAAAAAATATTGATATCAAACAAAGAATGGTAGAGGGATTTCTTATAGAAGGAGACCGTATTGCTGGAGTAAAGACCAACTTGGGAGAGCATTTCTTTGCAGATGCTGTCGTAGTTACTCCGGGAACTTTTCCTAATGGACTAATCCATATTGGAGCCACTAAAATTTCTTCAGGGCGTGCCGGAGAAGCAGCGGCCACTGGTATTTCAGAATCATTTGGGAGCATTGGTTTTAAAATTGGTAGACTCAAAACGGGTACACCGCCCCGCTTTGACGGCAGAACGATCAAATGGGATATGCTTGAACCACAGCCCGGGGATGAAAATCCTAAACCATTTTCATTTTCAAATCATGCTATCAATAGAGAGCAACTACCCTGCTACATTACATATACGAATAAGAAAACTCATGAGGTAATAAAGAATAACCTTCATAAATCTCCTCTTTATTCAGGAGAGATTAAGGGAGTTGGTCCTAGGTACTGCCCTTCAATTGAGGATAAGATTGTAAAATTCCCCGATAAAGACAGACACCAGGTCTTTCTAGAACCCGAGGGCTTAAATACATATGAAATATACCCAAATGGAATATCAACCAGTCTTCCACTTGAGGTTCAATATGAGTTAGTAAAGACAATAGACGGACTAGATGAAGTTGAGATTATGAGACCAGGATACGCGATTGAGTACGATTACGTAGATCCTATGCAGTTAAAATCAACTCTTGAGACCAAATTGATAGATAACCTATATTTCGCAGGACAGATTAACGGTACTACAGGTTATGAAGAAGCCGGGAGTCAGGGGTTAGTCGCGGGTATAAATGCTGCACTTCGTGTAAAGGGAGAGGACCCCTTTATTCTAGACCGTTCCGAGGCTTATATTGGTATTATGGTTGATGATCTTGTTACTAAAGGGGTAGACGAGCCCTACAGAATGTTTACTTCTCGAGCTGAGTATCGTCTTATTCTGAGAGAAGATAACGCCGATATGAGGCTTGGAGAATTAGGTTATAAGATCGGGTTACTGAAAGAAGAAGATTACTCGAGATTCGCAAAAAGAAAAAAAGCAGTAGTGGAAGAACTCTTTAGATTGGAAAATATTAAGGTTGTTCCTAATGCCAAAGTTAATGAGATCCTTATAAGACTTGGCGCTTCTCCTCTTAAAAAACCGCATAGTCTAAAAGAACTTTTGAGGCGGCCTGAAATCTCATACCGAGACCTTGAATTTTTTGAATTAAACACAAGCCAGGATTCCATTTCTGAGGATGTTATATCCCAAATTGAAATAGAAATTAAATACGAGGGTTATATAAAAAGGCAGATGGAACAGGTTGATAAGTTTAAGAAGCTTGAGGATTTCGTTATACCAGTGAGCTTTTCTTATGATAGTATCCCTGGTTTGTCGAATGAGATTGTTCAGAAACTCACAAACGTTCGTCCTAACTCTTTAGGACAGGCAACCAGAATTTCCGGTGTTACTCCTGCTGCAATTTCAGTTTTAATGGTTTATCTAAAACGAGATGAGAATCAAAAGTTAGCGGGTCGTCATTCTATTTCTTCTTGATCTTCCAAGTTTTCAGAACCAAGCTCTTCTTCCAAAAGCTCCATCATATCTTCGTAGTCACCGCCTATGTATCCGGAATTGTCCGGATCCTCAAGCATTTCTACCAGATCTTTTATTTTTCTTCGAGCTTTTCTAGGCATGCTCCCTGCCCTCCGTTATTTCTATAAAGTTACTTAGGACTTCTTATACCTAATATTATAAAATCAACAATTTGAAAATCAATACACATATATTATAGCGGAATTGTATTTAAAATGTTCGTTTTCTGAAGATTTTCATATTAATACTTTATGATTTCTCCGGAGCAAGTAGTTCAAGCATCTTGTTCACATCTGTTGTGGGTAGATTGCATACATGGTTGAGGCAAACATAAGCTGTGGCTTTCCCATTTATTCTCGACTGTCCTTTTGTGAACTCTGCAATTTCTGTAATCTCGGAATCCTTCTCAGTTCCACGAAGTAGCACTACTTTATTGGGACTATAGACTTTTCTAATGGCTTCAAGCATTGTTTTTGTGTCTTCTGCCAGAGGGTCCCCTACTATAACTACCTCATATGAAGGTCCTAATCCAAAATCAAGCCCCGTCATAAATAGCGTGTATGCCATCGGGCCGCGTTCAATTGTTTCAGAAAAAGCCTTACCAAGTTTAGAAGCCTTTTCTTCATAATCTACAATGCCTGTTATCCTTGCTATTTTAAGTAAATTAAGCCCTGCTACAGAGTTTCCAGAGGGTATAGCACCGTCATATATCTCTTTTTGCCGGGCGATTAGCACTTCAGCGTCATTTGAAGTGAAATAATATCCTCCGTTATTATCGTCCCAAAATCCCTTATCCAATTCATTTTGCAGAACAAGTGCGGATTTAAGATATTTAATGTCAAAAGTACTCTCATATAACTCAAGGAGTCCCCAAATAAAAAATGCATAATCATCTATGTTGGCTGTAATCCCCGCTTCCCCTTCTCTATATCTGTGAAGGAGTTTTCCCTGATCGTTACGCAAATCTTTTAATATGAAATCAGCAGCACGTCTCGCAGCATCAGTATAAATAGGTTCATTGAAAGCTCTCCCCGCTTTTGAAAGTGCCGCTATCATGAGGCCGTTCCAGTCAGTAAGAATCTTGTCGTCTTTATATGGGTGTATCCTTTTTTCACGTTCATTAAACAATCTGACTCGGGACTTCTCTACTCTCTTATTAAATTCTTCTTCGCTAAGCTCGTATGAGGAAGCAATCTCACTAAGGGGCTTGTTAAGATGTAGTATATTAGATTCGGTTTTGTGTCCCCCTGCTTCTTCTTTGAAATTGCCTGATTTACTTGTATTAAATGTTGCAATTATTATTTGGGCATCTTTATCGCCTAAGGTCTCTTTTAATTCCTCTTCTGTCCAGACGTAAAATTTCCCCTCTACCCCTTCGCTATCTGCATCTTCTGCCGAATAAAACCCTCCTTCAGGGGATGTCATATCTCTAAGCACATAAGTAAGTATCTCACGCGCAGTATTTTCATATTCTTTCTTGCCCGTAGCCTGGTAAGTCTCAGTGTATGCCATAGCCAGCATTGCCTGATCATAAAGCATCTTTTCAAAATGAGGTAAAAGCCAGCTTGGGTCTGTGGAATAACGGTGAAAACCGAATCCAACATGGTCATACACGCCTCCTAGACGCATTTCGTTAAGTGTTTTTTCAACCATATTTAGAGCCTGTTGATCCCCAGTGCGCTTCCAGTAGCGGAGTAAGAACAGGTGGTTATGCGGGGTTGGAAACTTTGGAGATCTGCCAAAACCGCCGTTTTCCTCATCAAAGTTTCTAAGGAGCTGGCTGTAAGCGGTATCTAGGGTTTTTGTGGACAGATCTTTACCCTTTGCACCCTGAGAAACATCTGTTGCTTTCTTAAGTGCGGCTGTAATGTTTTCTGCAGAATTGAGAATGTTCACATTATCTTTTTCCCAGGCAACTTTTATTTTTGGCAGAAGCTCCATCATTCCAGCCCTTCCATATCGACTTTCCTTAGGTATATATGTTGCTGCAAAAAAGGGTTTTTTGTCAGGCGTCATAAAAATATTTAACGGCCAGCCACATCCCCTCTTAGAGAGCATCTGACACACAGTCATATATATGTTATCAATATCGGGCCTTTCTTCACGGTCGACTTTAATAGAAACGAAGGTTTCGTTCATAAGTTTTGCCACCTCTTCGTCCTCAAACGATTCGTGCTCCATTACGTGACACCAATGACATGTGGAATATCCAATGGAAAGTAATATGGGTTTATTCTCTTTCCGGGCTTTCTCAAATGCCTCCTCTCCCCAGGGGTACCAATCTACGGGATTGTCAGCATGCTGAAGCAAATAGGGGCTTTTTTCATTTTTTAACCTGTTTGAATGTTTCATCTGTTTAGATCCCGAGGCATGAGCCCAATAGTTGTTATTTATACCGAATGAGCAAAATAGTATCAGGAAAGCAATAAATCCAATATTAAAAATTAACATTCTATGTACTAAGTTTTTTATTTCTGCTTTCATTACCTTTTTCATTTAATACTACTGAGTTTACTGTACCATAATTCATTTACAAGGATGTATTATTCATACATAGGATAAATAAAACAAGTCCTATGTTTTCACTTATCCGGATACTTTTTATTTGCTATCTTGGTTATAATTGATGAGATACGAGTAGGTTATGCAAATACTAAACGAAAAATACACAAAAATAATTCTCGAAGAAAAGCTATTGCTTACATCTCTTTTAGCTGAAATAGAGATACTTCCAGACGAAGATCTTAAAAATAAGCTAATCACGGTTATAGAGAATTTAGAGAATTTATTTTCAATTGTTTTTATAGGGGAATTTAGTACCGGAAAGTCCTCTATTATAAATACTCTTCTTGAACAAGACATTCTGCCCGAAGGGATTACTCCCACAACAGACGAGATAACGGTAATGAGATACGGTGATCAAAAAGCAGAATCGATAGAAAACGGCAGCCGTTTTATTTCTATTCCCGAAGACAGGCTTAAAGGAATCCTTCTGGTTGATACTCCCGGGACCAATGTAACTATCGAACAGCACCAAAAAATTACAGAGGAGTATATACCTAAAGCGGACATTGTATTTTTTACCATAGGAGCTGAGCGTGCGGTAACCGGAAGCGAAGCTAAGCTCATTGAGTTTATTAAGGAAGAGTGGCTTAAAAATATAGTCTTTGTTCTAAATAAGATTGATATAGCCAAGGATGAGGAGGAGCTCAACCAGCTTGTAGCACACACGGCAAGTGAGCTCGAGCGCACATTTCAGTTTAAACCCTACGTTATTCCTGTGTCAGCGATGCAGGCAAGACAAGCTAAATCAAGCTCGGACCCCGGACTTTATACAAAGAGCGGTTTTGAGAAGCTTGAGGAGTATATATTTAAAACTCTTGGTGAAGAAGAGCGAATTAGGATGAAGATTGAAAGCTCTTCAGAGCTTGCCTTAAGCCTCTGCTCTGAGACTGAAAAGGCTATTGATTCTAATCTAGATAAAATATCTCAAGACACCGAAAAACTTGCAGATTTCCAGAGAAAACTGGACGGAATGAAGGATGACATTATTGGGAATTCATCACAGTTTACCGAGAGGATTAGAAGCAGACTTCTGGAATTTAAAACAAGAGGGGTCCAATTTATAGATGATCTTATTAGGTTCCAGAATATATTTAAACTGATAAGCAAGCAAAAGATAGCTAAGGAGTTTGAGTACAAGGTTTCCCGTCAGACAGTGACTGAGCTTGAGAAAGATCTTGACTCAATGGTTACCTGGACAGAGAAATCGGCCAGGACGCTTCTCGATAGCACAATTGATTTTTACAATAGCTCAATAAAGTCTGAAGCGCCAAGTATGAGCTCGGGTTTTACATATGACAGGACAAGGCTCATAGATACTGTGAGGTCAGAGCTTGAGGTAAATAGGAAAAGTATTGACCCTGCAGTGCTTGGCGGTAATCTTGTGGATTCTGCAAGGGGGGCGGTAGCTTCGGTATTAGGTGTTCAGGTGGGCTCACTTGCGATTGGCGCCGCCGTGGTTTCTGCCTTTTCTTCATTCATCGTGGATATTACTGGCATATTGGCAACGATTGCAGTAATGGCCACAGCGTTTGCAATACTCCCAAAAAAGAGAAGGGATGCTATGAAGGAGTTTAATCATAAGATGGACGCGCTTATTGAGGAGCTTACATCTAGTGTTAGCTCACAATTAGAGCGCGACTTTGAGGGGATAAGTTTGCAAGTTACTGATTCTCTAGTCCCTCTTAAAAATTTCTACAAGATTGAAGCACAGAAGCTACAAGAATCTAAAAAGAGAGTGCAGGCTATTAGAGAAAAGATTGAATCAATTAAAAGCGGCAGTCCGTTTAACTCTTAATACATATCTAATAATATCTAACCCAAGTTTCTAATCCATACTTATTAACAATATAGTTTGATTTTCGTTCTAGAGTCTGGATTATTAGGGTAGTTTGTAGAAGATTTTAGCGTCTGGGATAGTAAGCACATTTGTACTTAATCTATAGTTAACTCCATACTAGATCCATGAAGCTTAAAGATTTCCTTTATTAAGGAGAGGAATATATTTATATGAGAAAGGATAATATTAGAAACATAGCGATTATAGCTCATGTTGACCACGGTAAAACCACCCTTGTTGACGCTATGCTTCATCAGAGCGGGGTGTTCCATGAACACCAGCACGTTGAAGAGAGGGTAATGGACTCGCTGGATCTAGAGAAAGAGCGCGGAATAACTATTACAGCTAAAAACACTGCAATTCTCTACAATGACATAAAAATTAACATTGTCGACACCCCGGGGCATGCGGATTTTGGCGGAGAAGTTGAGCGAAGCTTAAATATGGTTGATGGCGTTCTACTTCTCGTTGATGCAAGCGAAGGGCCTTTACCTCAAACACGTTTTGTTGTACAAAAAGCCCTGGATAAGAAACTTCCTATCATACTAGTAATTAACAAGATCGATAGACCAGATGCCCGTCCAAATGAAGTAATAGACGAAGTGTATGATCTATTCATCGAGCTTGACGCAAATGAGGAGCAGATAGAATTTCCTATCATATACACAAATGCGAAAATTGGTGCGGCTCACAATGAAATCGATGATTCATCAAACAAATTGACCCCTCTTTTCGACCAGATAGTATCCTCAATTCCCGGTCCTGAAGTTGGAGACGGCTCTATTACACAGTTTTTAATTACAAATCTGGATTACGATAATTATGTCGGAAGGCTCGCTATAGGACGAATGATGTGCGGAGAGCTTGAGTCTAACCGCAGTTACGCACTATGTGGTGAAGATGACTCAGTATCTAGAATAAAAATTTCCGTTTTATATACGTACTCAGGGCTTCAGAAAATACAGGTTGAGAAAGTAGAAGCAGGCGATATTATCGCTATTGCCGGGGAAGAGAATGTTCTAATTGGAGATACGATCTCTAGTATCGAAAATCCTGTACCACTTGAGCGTATAAAGGTCGATGAGCCTACGATATCTATGGTTTTCTATGTCAACAGTGGTCCCTTTGCCGGGAAGGAGGGAAAATTCTTAACCTCCCGCCAAATAAGAGAGAGACTGGACAGGGAAAAGCTTGGAAACGTAGCTATCCAGGTTAAAGATACAGATAGAGCAGATGCGTTTGAGGTAGCGGGGCGCGGAGAACTTCAAATGGCAGTTCTCATTGAAACTATGAGACGTGAGGGCTATGAGTTTATGGTCTCAAAGCCCACGGTAATAACTAAGGAAGAAAACGGCAGAGTTACAGAGCCGGTTGAACGCATTTTTATTGACGTACCTGAACAATACGTGGGAGTAATTACAGAGAATGTCGCCAAGAGAAAGGGGCGTATGGTGAATCTTCATAACGTTGGGAACGGGCGGGTGGACATTGAATTTGTTATAACCTCAAGGGGGCTTATTGGTTTCAGAAGCCAGTTCCTGATTGATACGAAGGGGTCTGGAGTAATGAATACACTATTTGAAGGTTATGAGCCCTGGTACGGGCCTATCCCGCAAAGATCAACAGGTGCCCTGGTCTCAGACCGTTCGGGTAGAATAACGACATATGCAAGCCTCGCTATGGTTGACAGGGGCGAGCTTTTTGTTGAAGTCGGCACCCAGGTTTATGCGGGGATGATGATTGGTGAGAGGAACCGAAATGGTGATCTTACTGTCAATATAACAAAAGAGAAGAAGCTCACAAATATGAGAAGCTCCACTTCTGAGGCGACTGTTGTTTTAAGACCACCCAGACCATTGTCACTAGATCAGGCAATAGAGTTCATTGCCGAGGATGAACTTGTTGAGATCACTCCCAAGAGCATGAGACTACGCAAGATGGAGCTCGACGCTGGAAAAAGGGCAACCCTGCAAAAGCGGGCCAAAAAGGGATCCGTTTAGGGTAAGTTAACAATTAAAATCTGAGATAGAACCGTGCGCACCTCGTGTGGGCGGTAATGATACGTGGCCCCGGACGGCAGCCGTTATCTCGATAACCGAGAAACGTTTATCACTCCGCTGGGCGGTTTGTTTAGGTAAAGAGTAGTACCCACTCCCGGTATAAGTATCGATTCGAATTCATCGTAACCCGGTATTCCGTCAATATCCTTCTGAAGCTTATTCAGGAATTCATTGAATTTCGCCGAGGGCACTAGCCTTACGGGATCTACATTTCTATTGGCATCGAAAAAGTTGTCGTAGTGGGTAAGTAGTATGATACGGGGCCTCAGGATATCTATTAAGTTTTTAGGGTATTCATGCCCGTCTATATTATCCCATCCCGGAACACACAGTATCAGCACATCTAGTTTCTTATTCTTTTTCTTAATATTATTTTGTATATCGTCTGCAATATTTTTTAGCTTACCATAGAGAGTACCATCTACTTCTGTAGCAGCGCCTACAAGACCGACTGTAAAGATTGCACCATCTACCCCGCCAGGCTCTTCAAATTTAAAGAAATGTATATATGTTTCACCTGTTAAGAAATCTTTAGTGATCCTAGGCGGTTCTTTAAGATCTTCAGTATGCTCGCCGTCCCAGAATGTTATACCGAATAGATGAGGAGCATGGGTAGCCTTAAACGACTGATAAGTTAGTGAATCCCCCTGAATTTTTTTCCATTTACCTTGAGTGTTCGAATGACACCAGTTCTCAGACCACTTATCAACCTTTGGGATACCTTTACTTTCCTGGCATAAGCCATTAGGCACTCTCGGTTCATCTTTATCATATCCTGCAAGTATATGTTTCGATGTGGGACTTCCATATACAGGAATATCCCTCCAATTGGGTAATTTAAGTGCCGCCACAGTGTCCATCATATGGTCGTAGTGAGAGTGTCCTATAAAGATAGCTGTAGGTGGGTCAATATTTCCGTACCTATTTAGTACCTCTCTATAGTCTGATGTCATCTTGTTAGGGACGCGGCTAATGCTAATAACTTTATCAGGGTCCTTGTAGGTCACAAAGGGATCAGTTAGTACAGATATATTATCCAGACGAAGCTCATAACTCGATGTCCCGAACCAGTGTATTGTCAGTGTCGGTTCATTTGGATTACTAAGCGGCTCCGACTTTTGTATTGTTATTAAGTTTCCTTTCCGCACAGGTATCGGGTCCAGGGCACTGTAACATCCACTGATTAATAGTGCTATAAGGAAGCAGGGGAGACAATTTGTGAGGAAACGTGCTGATCTCATAAATACGATTATAGCAAAAATTACTATGTATTAACAACGTCTTGAAAAAAGAGGGAGCAAACTAGGTGGCGGGCGATGGGGGATTCGAACCCCCGACCTCTGGCTTCGGAGGCCAGCGCTCTAATCCACTGAGCTAATCGCCCTGGATAATTAGTTCTTAGGCAGCGGGAGCCCTAATTCCTTCATCACAACCTGCATATCTTCCCAGGCGGGTTTTTTAAAATGAGGATTTCTAAGCAGTGCTGCAGGATGGTATGTTACCATAAGTTTTGTTCCGCTGTACATATGAAATTTCCCTCTCAAACTACCAAGGCTGGCTTTTGTCCTGAGGATCGACTTTGCCGCTGTAGCACCTAAACAAACTATAACTTCAGGCTTTATAAATCTTATCTGTTTAAATAGGAACTGCTCACATGTAGACATTTCATTAGGCTCTGGAGTTCTGTTGTCGGGGGGACGGCATTTAACAACGTTACATATATACACGTCTTCCCGCTTAAGCCCCATAGCTTCAATTATCTTAGTTAGTAGCTTCCCGGATCGTCCCACAAAAGGCTTACCCTGCATATCCTCATCACGCCCCGGACCTTCCCCTACAAATACGAGTTTTGCTTTTGGATTCCCGTCCCCGAACACAAGGTTTGTTCTGCCTTCGTGGAGCTTACACCTGATGCAGTCCCCGATCTCCTCCCTAATTTCCTCAAGCGTCATTATCTTGGTGTCAAACAAGTTGACCGGTTCTTCGATTATGATTATATCTTCCTCAGTTTGATTATTTTTCGTGGCCATTGGCTCAGTCCTTAGTGCTTCCTTTTCGGTTATCAGCTGGGTGCCATTTTCGGTTTCTTTATTATAGGCGGGGACGGTTTTTAAACCCATAGATTCTTGAAACTCCAAATACCTCTTGAGTTCTTCTACAATTTCTTTTAAGTTGCTATCTATGCTCATATCCGTGTTCATTTAATATAATACAACATGGATAAAATTGTAAAAGCACATTTAAAAACATAAGACAGACTTTGAACTCTTCTTGTGTTTCTGGTAAATCATTCTATTCTAAATAAAACTTTTTGGAGTGAAATAAACGAAAAATGAAAGAGAGCTATAATGCAAAAGAGATCGAAAATAAATGGCGTAACTATTGGGATGAGAAGAAGTTATACCAGGTTGAAGTAGATCATGATAAGAAGAAATATTATGTTTTAGAGATGTTTCCCTATCCTTCCGGGCGCATACATATGGGTCATGTGAGAAATTATACGATCGGTGATGTCACAGCCCGTTACAAACGAACCAGAGGATTTAACGTTCTACATCCGATTGGTTGGGACGCCTTTGGACTGCCCGCTGAAAATGCGGCCATTGAGCGCGGCGTTCATCCCGCAAAATGGACCTATGAAAATATCTCTCAGATGAAGGCCCAGCTTAAACAGCTTGGGTACAGCTATGACTGGACAAGAGAAATCACCACCTGCGATCCTTCGTATTACAAATGGGAGCAGATGGTCTTTACTCACATGCTTAAGAAGGGGCTAGCCTATCAAAAGTCGACTACGGTTAACTGGTGCCCGTCTGACGAAACTGTGCTGGCTAATGAACAGGTTGAAGACGGACTTTGCTGGCGCTGCGGATCTGAAGTTGAGTTAAAGGAGATGAAGGGCTGGTTTTTTAAAACAACAGAGTATACGGAAGAGCTTCTTGAGTGGGCGGATAAGTTGAAAGACGGCTGGCCAGAAAGAGTGCTCTCTATGCAGAAAAACTGGATAGGGAAAAGCACCGGGGCTGAGATAGAATTTCCCCTTCAAGAATCGCTGGGAGAAGAGAACAGTCTTAAGATTTTCACAACCCGCCCTGATACCGTGTACGGCGTAACCTATATGAGTATCGCACCCGAACATCCGCTCGCAGAGGAGCTTATAAAAGGCAAACCGGAAGAAGAGGAAGTCCTGGAATTTATTAATAGGGTCAAAAAACAGAGCAACCTTGAAAGAGTAGGTGAAGGGACAAAAAAAGAGGGTGTTTTTACCGGTTCCTATGCTATAAATCCTTTCACGGGCGGGAGTATTCCTATCTATATAGCTAACTTTGTGCTTATTGAATACGGGACCGGAATTATTATGTGCGTGCCTGCCCATGACCAAAGGGACTTTAAGTTTGCAAAGGAGTACCATTTACCAATCAAAGTAGTAATTCAACCCGAAGGAGTAGATTTAAATCCGGACACTATGGAAGGGGCATTTGAGGAGCCTGGAGTTATGGTCAATTCAAAGGATTTCACAAATATTCAATCACAAACAGCAAAAGAAAAGATAATTGAATATATAGAGGAAAAAGGTATAGGCGAGAGGCAGATTAATTACAGGCTCAGGGACTGGGGAATTTCTAGGCAGAGATATTGGGGAACACCAATTCCAATAATATATTGCGATAGCTGTGGAGTGGTTCCCGTACCTGACAAAGATCTCCCGGTGGAGCTTCCCTTAGACATCGAATTTACTGGCAAAGGAGGGTCTCCCCTCTCAAAAATTGATAGCTTTGTAAATACGGATTGCCCAGAATGCGGTGGTCAGGCTAAGCGTGAAACAGATACGATGGACACGTTTGTGGAATCCTCCTGGTATTTCTTGAGATACGCCTCACCTAAATATACTGAGGGTATTTTTGATAAAGATGAAGTTTCCTACTGGCTCTCTGTTGACCAGTACATAGGCGGTATAGAGCACGCTATACTCCACCTTTTATATGCACGGTTTTTTACAAAAGCGCTCAGAGACTTTGGAATGTGCGATCTGGACGAGCCTTTTAAGAATTTGCTTACTCAGGGAATGGTTATAAAAGACGGTGCTAAAATGTCCAAATCTATGGGAAACATCGTTGACCCTGACGATATGATTGCAAAGTACGGCGCGGATACAGTGAGGCTCTTCATATTATTTGCCGCCCCGGTTCAAAGGGATTTGGATTGGAGTGATGAGGGGATAGAGGGATCGTTCAGGTTTTTAAACCGTCTGTGGAGGCTCATCTTTGATGTTTTTAATGGTATTGATGAGATTAAGGGAGTAGATGTTGAGCCAGAGAAAATTTCAAAGATTGCTAAAGAGCTTCTTACAAAGACACATAAAACAATAAAAAAAGTAACGAATGATCTCGACAGGTTTCAGTTTAATACGGCTATTGCGGCAATTATGGAATTACTAAACGATACATCCAGGTTTAAACCCGTGGGCCAGGATGATTTGCCAGTATTGAGAGAAGCTGTTGAGACAATGGTGAGACTCATTTATCCTATGGCGCCACATGTTTCAGAGGAGCTATGGCAGGAGCTTGGGTATGAGGAGACTCTTGTTGATAAAGGATGGATTACCTGGAACAAAGAACTAGTAGAGAGTGCGGCGATTAACATAGTGGTTCAGATAAACGGGAAGGTGAGGAGCCAGATTACAATGGATCCAGACTCAGATGAGGAACAGATGAAAGAGGCTGCTTTTTCTGATGAGAAAGTTCAAAGCTATATAGCTGGTAAAGAGCCAAAGAAAGTAATCGTTGTTCCAAAGAAGTTAGTCAATATAGTTATTTAGAATCGGCGTTTTTATTTCTCTATAGGTGATTTTGATATTTATAGCTATTGTGGTATCTTGAATCGCTTCAATTTACATATAGCAATAAACGGAGGTGCCATATCTAATGGCAGATAAAGTTAAGAAACAAACTAAAATGGATGATTTTCTTAATAAGAAAGTAAAAGCAATAGAAGTACAAGCGCCTAAAACCGTCTCCCAACTACTCTCAGAAATGGCAGAGACGGGATTTCAGGGTAGGAGTTTAGCGCGTGTAGTTGACGTGTTAGAGCAGATGATAAATGATGATGACGTTACAATTCTCCTTGGTTACGCAGGCTCACTTTCGACTACAGGACAGTGGAAAATAATAAATTGGCTGATTGAAAACCGCTATATAGACATACTAGTTCCTACAGGGGCGAATATTTCTGAAGATATAATAGACGCTATGGGCTTTGACTACTGGCAGGGTTCTCACTTGGCGGATAACGAAATATTGTTCAGAGAAGGTCTTAACCGCTATTATGATGTTTACGGGAAAGAGACGGATTATCTGGTTATGACAGAGCTTTTAGCTGAGTTTATCTTGACGCTTGATGAGTCTCATAACTACTCATCAAGAGAACTGCTACAACTCTGCGGTCATTGGCTCCACAATAAAAATATTCATAGCATCGTGGCAAAAGCCGCTGAGCACGGAGTTCCTATATTTTGTCCCGCTATAGCAGACAGCCCATATGGTGACGCAGCTCTTATTGCAAAGAGTAAGGGGTTCAGCCTAACAATAGATGCGATTAAAGACTATGTAGAGTTTATGACTTTGGGTGAAACAGTAAAAGATACAGCTGTTATTTATATAGGTGGTGGAGTCCCTAAGGATTTTATTCAACTCTTTGCTGTTACAGGCGATCTTTTGTATGAAGATAGACAAATTCCTAACAGGCAACCAGGATTAAACAGAAAGGGTACAGGTGTCGCTGAAACTTATTATCCTCATAAATACGCTATTCAGATAACGACCGATTCTCCTCAGTGGGGAGGTCTCTCAGGGTGCACATTTGAAGAAGCCGTATCCTGGGGTAAGGAGGATCCAGAGGGTAGCTTGGTACAGTGTTACTGTGACGCTACTATTGCACTTCCTCTCGTCTCTCACGCGCTTGCCGAGAGAGTGGGGACTAAAAGAAAAGGGAAAGATTTCTCGGGTATTCTATAATTCCGTATAATTCTTAGTTTGATAAGGTAGCTAATTCTCTTGCTGCTAATTCAGGATCAGGTGATCCAAATACACTTGTAATCACTGCTATGCCGTCAACTCCGGTCCCTAATATTTCAGAGGCGTTTTCTTTAGTAATTCCACCTATTGCAAAGATTGGTATCTGGCTTATAACATATACCGCTTCTTTAAGAACCTCTATAGAAGTGGGCTCTCTTTCAGGTTTAGTGGGAGTATAGTATGGGGTTCCGAATGCCACATAATCGGCGCCATTTTGCACTGCGTTTAACCCCCTTTCAATTTGGTTATAACAGGAGACACCAATTATAGCCTCATCGCCGAGTATAGCTCTTGCGTTTTTTATAGAAGTATCGTCACCGCCCAGATGAACACCATCTGCTCCTATTTCTTTTGCTAGTTCAGGAGAGTCATTAATAATAAGCGGTACATCGTATCTTCTTGTTAACTTGAGAAGCTCTCTACCCAAGTTTAATATTTCGTTTTTGGGAGTATCTTTTTCCCTTAACTGGACAATACGAGCTCCGCCCTTTATAGACTTCTCAACGGTTTCAATGAACCCGGCGCGTTTAATTAGTTTTTTGTCGGTTATGACGTAGAGACCGGTCAAATTATTTTTCATATTTAGAAACTTTGTAGAATGAGCTAGTTTAACTAGCCGGCTAACCTGGAAAATATTGCGTCTTTTACAACGTCATAATCAGCTGGAAGCTCAAGTGGGGCGTTAGCGTATTTTGAAAATACTCCCTCGAGTTCTTTTTTGTGATATCCAATCTTAAATTCAACAAATTTAAGCCCATGTGCAGTTGAAATTATGACAATCCTGTCTTTAGGTTTGAAAACTTTCTTTGCCTGCAATTTCAAGAAAACTGCAAGGGCAACACCAGTATGCGGACAATTAAACGTTCCTGTTTTATCTACTCGCGCTGAGGCATTCGCAAGCTCCTCTTCACTTGCCTGCTCCACAATACCATCAAACTCTTTTAAGGTTCTTATAGCTTTATTAACACTCACAGGGTTGCCAATTTGAATTGCATTAGCCAGTGTTTTTTTGGCTTTGACCGGATGGAATTCTTCAAAATTTTTGAGATAGCTCAAATAAAGAGGATTTGCATTCTCAGCCTGAGCGCATACCAGTCTCGGTAACTTATTAATTAAACCAAGATCCTTCATCATTAAAAAACCTTTTCCAAGAGCAGATATATTTCCTAAATTACCCCCCGGGATAATGATCCAGTCAGGCACTTCCCAATCAAATTGTTGACAGAGCTCTACGCTAATTGTTTTTTGTCCTTCGATTCGGAGAGAGTTAATGGAATTTGCGAGATAGATATTGTTTTGGCTACATATGTTTTGCACCATTTCCATACAGCCATCAAAGTCAGTATCTAGGGATAAGACCAACGCTCCGTTCGAAATCGGCTGCACAAGCTGTGCAACGGAAACTTTATCTTTTGGGAGAAAGACAATTGCCGGTATGTCCGCAGAGGCACAGTAAGCCGCAAGAGCAGCAGATGTATCACCAGTTGATGCACAAGCTACTGCCGGTACATCTTTGCCATCAGCGATCATTTGTTGTACAACCGATACAAGAACCGTCATACCAAGGTCTTTGAACGACCCCGTGTGGCTATTTCCGCACATTTTTAGCCAAAGGTCTTCCATGCCAATCTGTTTTCCAAACCTCTCAGCCCAAAAAAGATTCGTGGCTCCTTCATACATCGAGACAATATTTTTGTCCTCAACATAGGGACAGACCCATTCCTTTTTACCCCATACAGAACTCCCGTAAGGCCATGACTGTCTACGGTAGCGGTTATCAAATATATCTTTCCACTCTTGAGCCGAAGTTTCCTTTAGCTTATTGAGATCATGGGTAACTTCTAAAAGATTGTCGCATTTCTTACATCGGTAGATTATTTCATCCAATGGATATGTTTCGCCACACTCTTCATTGATACAATTGAACCAGGCTTTATATTCGCTCATACCTAAACAAAATACATCTTCGGATTTTGACTGTCAAACATTTAAACATTTAGATTGACTTTTAAGGGGAAATTACACAATTTGATATTGAATTATGGGAGGTGACACTTTTTGTATCAAAGTCAAAATGTAGTGTATTATTATTAAAGATGTTCTTAATGATTGCATTCTAAGTCACGGAAATCTGTCAAAATTAAGTAACCAAGCCGAACTATTGTTGACAGAAATTAAGGGTTTTGGTAATCTGAGCTTATTGGATGGATAAAAAGAGAGTACAGCTTATTATTCACGGAAAGGTTCAGGGAGTATTTTTTAGAGCTTCTACTAAAGACAAGGCGAATGAACTAAGACTAAGTGGATTTGTTAGGAACAGAGAGGATGGAACTGTAGAAGTGATTGCAGAAGGGGATGAGGATCAGCTTCAAAGACTAGTGGATTGGTGCTGTAAAGGGCCCGATCTTTCCCAGGTAAATGATGTTCAGTTAGATTGGCAGCCTTACATAGCACAGTTTGAAAAATTCACGATTAACTAATTATAAGGGAGTTTACTAAAACTATGATTCTTAAATGTATACCCGGAGGCATTTTTCTAACGAATTGTTATATTATCGGGGATGAGGAGACAAATGAGGGAATATTGATCGATCCGGGCGAACAGATGGATGAGATTTTAGCTGAGATAAAGAAATCAGGATTGGATATAACCAAAATTGTAAATACTCATACACATATTGACCATGTTGCAGGTGTGCAACAAGCGAAAGAAGAGCTTGGAGTGAAATTTTATTTGCATCCGGAGGATGAGCCTGTATTGCAAATATTACCTGAAGCGGCAGCAAGATTTCCGCAGTTCGGCAATGTCAGGGTTCCTGAGATAGACGTCTATATCGAGGAAGGAGACGAGATTGATATAGGCGGATTAAAAGCAAAGGTCCTACATACACCAGGGCACACGTGGGGTAGTATCTGCCTTTTAATTGATGATCATGTTATCTCTGGGGACACGCTTTTTGCAGGAAGCGTGGGCAGAGTAGATTTGACAGGCGGGACTTCAATGAGAGAGCTAGTCGGTTCTATAAAGTCAAAACTAATGTCACTTCCTGATTCCTATAATGTTTACCCCGGCCACGGGCCTTTTACAACTATAGGTATAGAGAGAAGGTCAAATCCCTTCATTACGGGTGATTTGGCTATTTTATAACATGGAAAGGACTATAATAAGGATTATTTTAGTAGTCGGAGTTGTTTCTCTTTTGGTATATCTTTTTGCCAAAGAAATTACCCATGTGTACGCTCTTCACCAAGAGAACGAAAAAGTAAAAGTGGAATCCCTAAAACTAGAGAAGGCAAATAGCGAATTAATCAAAAAAATAGAATTGATTGATGCTGATCAAGCGTATAAGGAAAAAATCATAAGACAAGAATTAGGGATGATTAAAAAAGGTGAAAAAGTCTATAGATTTCAAGAGTAAAATTAAGCTCTCAAACTATGTCTCGGGCAAAATATTTATAGTCGTACTTTCAACCTTAGTATTAGCCCTTATATATAAGAATAGTTTTGAGAGTATCAATTTTTATTCTATTTTGGCTGCATTTCTCTTAATATCTACAGTCGTATATAAGTCCGTAAATTACATAACCGGCGCTTCACGAAACTTATCAAGAATAGATGAAATAGAATTTGCACTCTTATTTGCCCTAGTATTTGAAATTTTACTAGAGATATTTGGAAATGAGTTGTTTCCCTTATCCTATGTTCTATTACCTTTGATAGTTCTTCTCTTTGGCTGGCCGGCGGGCGGGCTTTCTTTTGTTATAGTTTCGATCCTTCAAATAACTAAGTTCCAAGGTCCTTTACTTCCCTACCAAATCACGATACTCCTTCTTTCAACATTAATTTTGGGATTCTTGCTCAAAGGTAATAAGCTCGCACTAAGGTCAAACATCTTCCAAAAAGGTAGTGTAAAGAAAATTTTGCTTCACAATTTAATCTCTGGAAATGCAGAGGATCAGAATGAATCTAGTAATGTGAAAGAACTGAGGGCAGATATAAAAAATGCGCTTGAGATTCTTAGCCAACTAGTTTCTAGTCACAGTATCTTGTTTTATATGAAAATGGATGACGGACTTTTTGTTATAGCGGATTCAATATCTAAAAGCAATGATTATATAGACAGGGGACAAAGAGTCAGTTTTCGGGGTGGATATCTAGGATGGGTGTTAAAGACAAAAACCCAGGTTTTAATAACAAGTATCAAAAATGTTAGAAAGAACCTTATATATTATACTAAGGACATTCCAGTTAGATCACTTCTTGCCACTCCCTTACTCATGAAGGCTGAACAAAATGTTCCTGAGAGCAAACAGGATATAGTGGGAATATTAATAGTCGATAGTATGGATCAAGATGTTTTTGGGGAGAAAGAAAAACTTATTATATCTCTAATATCAGATAGGATAGGCGAGATTATAGACAGATTCCAGCTGTCTGAAAAGGTTAAACTGAGCTCTCAGGAGCTTAATTCATTTTATGATTTCACACAAAAACTTAATTCCACAGACAGTGTAGATGCCGTGCTGGATCACCTTGTAGATACGCTACAAAGAGTTTTAGAAGCGGATCTTGTGGGGATTTCGCTTTTTAATGAGGCAGACGGTATGAGTATTCTAAAGAGGGTCAATGAAGAGCATAAGTATCATCTGCAAGGGAAAGAGATCCCTCATTCAAACACCCTCATAGGACTAGTGCACGATGGTAAAAACTACTTTAATACAGAGGACCTGTCTGCAAGGACTAAATATAAAAGCATATTTGGAAAAGAGGTTGATTTCGCTTTGGGCGTAAAGAATATAAAATCGGTTTTAATCTATCCTCTTATTGAAAAGATTCCTGAGGAGCAAGATAGAGAAAGAAGTGTTCTTGGATCTGTAGTGATCGCCAGAAAGAACAAGCTGCCTTTTAATGAAGGAGAAATCAGTCTTACAAAAATTGTTTGCGGTGAATCTGCTAAATTTATTACAACCTCTCTAAATTACATGAAAGCCAAAGAGCTCGCTGTGAAAGACGGGCTTACGGGATTATATAATTATAGACATTTTCAAGAAATGCTTTCTTATACCATCGCTCATTCTGACAGATATGATGAGTGTTCATCACTAATCTTGATTGATGTAGATGATTTAAAATATGTTAATGATACTTATGGACACAGGGCTGGAGACAGTGTTTTGTCGTTTATAGGAACTGTACTCACCGAGTCACTTAGAAAAATTGATATATCAGCCAGATACGGGGGAGATGAATTTGCTGTAGTCCTGCCTAATACTAATAAAAGAGGTTCGTTAGCTGTTGCTGAAAAAATAAAAAATAATATTAAGAATATGCCCTTTAAATTTAAGGGCGATGAGCTGAATGTTACACTGAGTATTGGTATTGCTACTTACCCGGAAAATGCTGCGGATAATGAAACCTTAATAGAAAAAGCTGACCGGGCTCTTTATGAGTCTAAAAATCAAGGCAAAAACAAAGTAAACCACTATGAAGATATATCTTTTGAAGAACTCGGAACTTAAACCAATAAAAAAATGTGGCAAGGTTCTCAACTACCTTTCTGTCAATATCATAGAAAACATTATCAATTAATCCGAGAATATAAATGCCAAATAGGATAAAAACCGTGACTAATCCTAAAGAGTTCTTCTTTAGTGAAAATTCCTATCCAAACAAGAGTTTAGGACAGAATTTTATTAAAGATTTAAGAGTAATTGACCGCATTATTGAATTGGCGGAATTATCATCAGAGGATGAAGTTCTTGAAATAGGACCAGGATTAGGGGCACTTACATTAGCATTAACTGATAATGCCGGCAAAGTAGTAGCTATAGAAAAAGACAAGAAGCTTGTAAAGCATTTGAGCGAGTTATTTCGGGATTATCCGAATGTAAAATTGGTACATCAGGACGCCTTAAAAGCTGATTTCAGCAGCTTTTACTCTGGGAAAAAGATGAAGGCAATCTCAAACCTCCCGTACAGTGTATCATCTCCTATTTTGTTTAAATTGCTCCAAGCTCGTGAATATTTCTCATGCATGGTTCTAATGCTCCAACTTGAGGTTGGTGAGAGAATAACCGCATGTCCAGGGGGAAAAACATACGGGTCAATTTCTGTGCTTCTTCAAACTTTTATGGATATTACAACCGAGTTCCGTGTTCATCCTGCATCATTCTGGCCGAAACCCAAGGTCGATTCAATTGTCCTGAAACTGGTTCCGCTTAAAGTCCCTAGAGCAGCAGTTTCTGATGAGAAACTATATGAGAAAGTTGTAAGAGCTGCGTTTTCTTCTAGAAGAAAAATGATAGGAAATTCTCTTCAGTCTATTATGTCTAGAGATTCCGCGAGGGAATTGCTCGAGTTGTCGGGAATAGATAAAACAAGGCGGGCTGAAACTCTTACTATTGAGGAGTTTGGAGTATTAGTTGATAAAGTTTCATTAATTGAAAAGCAGTCTATGAGCTAAAAGCGATATTAGTAACTTATGGAATTTTTGTGAAAGCAATTAGTTAGTCTACTTAGAAGATACAATTAATAGCGGGGTTTCCGCTTCAACAGAGTCACCTTCATTTACTAACACATCGGTTACATTTCCTTCAATTGGGGATTTAAGTTCGCTTTCCATTTTCATGGCTTCAAGAACTATTACGCCTTCGTCAACTTCGACCTCATCTCCCACCTCTTTGAGTATTTTAACTATACGGCTTGGCATCGGTGATCTTATTTCCTGTACCCCTGATAATTCCTGGGGAGATTTCCGCTGATCCCTCTCTGAAATTGCTTCTACCTCATATAAGTCTCCATCCATGAAAACCTGTAAATTTTTGCCGTTTCTTGATACTCCAATCGTAAGGGACTTGTTTTCGAGAATGATAGAGTACAAATTATCGTCGATTTTTTGAAACTCGACTGGAATATCTTTTCCATCAATCTGAATTACGGTTTGATCCTTTTCTTTCTCGATATCAATTTTATAGACTTGGTCTTTGATCTTAAATATATATGTCATATTAATGAACCCCCGGAAAGGGCAGCTTTCCTTCCTAGGAGCTTCCAGTTTGACTGAGGCTGTTTATCGGAATCCACTGTTTCTTCAATATCATCAACAGCAAGCGCTGCTGCGATTAGAGCAGGTTCAAGGTCAACTGTTCCAGGAGTCAGTAGTTCAGGGTGGCGCTCTATAAACCCTGTATCGATCTTGCCTTGTCTGAATTCCTCATCATTCATTAATCGTATTAAGAATCCTATATTTGTTTTTACTCCAAGAACTACATATTCCCTGAGAGCAGATGCCATTTTATCAATTGCGTCCTCTCTGTTGTCTGCCCATACTACGAGTTTTGATAACATAGGATCATAAAAAGAAGTTATCTCACATCCGCTGTAAATCGATGAGTCATCCCTAATTCCGGGACCGCTGGGAGCTTTAACATATATAAGCAGCCCAGGGGAAGGCATAAAGTTGGTTTCAGGGTCTTCAGCATAAACTCTGCATTCAAGTGCCCAGCCTTTCATTTCGATTTCTTTTTGCTTGAAAGGTAGTTCCTCTCCGGCAGCGATGCGTATCATCCATTTTACTATATCTAAACCGGTAATCATTTCGGTCACAGGGTGCTCTACCTGGACACGGGTGTTCATCTCAAGAAAATAGAAATTTCCCCTCTGGTCCATAATAAACTCAACAGTACCTGCACCACTGTAATTGACCGCTTTTGCAATCCTGACGGCTACTTCGCCCATTTTCTTTCTAATTTTGGCACTTATTGCAGAGGAAGGGGCCTCTTCTACAACTTTTTGATGTCTTCTCTGTATGGAACACTCGCGTTCAAATAAATGTATTGTGTTACCATGGGTATCCGCTATTATCTGTATTTCAACATGCCTTGACTGTTCAACAAATCTTTCCACGAATACCGAATCATCACCAAAAGAAGAACGGGCTTCACTCCTAGCCATACGAAGTGAGCTTTCAAACTTGTCTTTGTCTCTAACCAGCCTCATACCCTTACCGCCTCCACCGGCAGAGGCTTTTATCATTACCGGGTAGCCGATTTTATCAGCAACAACTGAAGCTTCAACATCAGTAACTGCCCCGTCTGATCCCGGAACGAGCGGTACTTTTTCTTCCTGTGCAATTTTTCTGGCTGTAATCTTGTCGCCCATCAGTCGTATGGCTTCCGCGGAGGGGCCGATAAAAACTATCCCCTCTTTCTCACACCTTTTTGCAAACTCTTCGTTCTCAGAAAGAAAACCAAAACCTGGGTGTATGGCTTGAGTGCCTGATTTTTTTGCGACTTCAATTATTTTATCTATAACCAGATAACTCTCACTGGGAGCAGAGCCCCCTATATGATACGCTTCATCAGCTAGAGCCACATGTAGCGAACGACGATCAGCGTCTGAATAAACAGCAACTGTAGTAGCACCTAATTCCTTACAGGCTCTGATTATCCTTACCGCTATCTCCCCTCTGTTTGCTATTAATATTTTATTGAACATTCAGTATTCCCTTTGTTGTTAAAGTGGGATGTTCCCATGTTTTTTCGGAGGATTTGTTTGTCTTTTTCCGTCAAGCATTTCAAACGCCGCAATTACTCGAGGCCTCGTATCTTCTGGTCTGATAACTTCATCTACAAAACCCAGTTCGGCAGCTTTATAAGGATTAGCGAAATTTTCCTTGTACTCTTCTATTAGCTTAGCCCTTTCAGCTTCAGGGTCTTCGGCCTGTGCGATTTGACCTCGTGAAATAATATTTACAGCACCGTCTGAGCCCATAACCGCAATCTCAGCTGTTGGATAAGCCAATGTCATATCCCCTCTTATATGTCTTGAGGACATAACATCATAGGCACCACCGTAAGCTTTTCTTGTGATAACAGTAACTCTGGGAACTGTTGCTTCACTGTAAGCATATAGCAGTTTGGCACCATGTTTAATGATTCCTCCCCATTCTTGCGAAGTTCCGGGCAGGAACCCCGGGACATCTTCAAAAGTTAAAATAGGAATATTAAAGCAGTCACAAAATCTTACAAACCTGCCGCCTTTTATAGAGGAGTCGATATCAAGACAACCCGCAAGCACATTAGGTTGATTTCCGACAATTCCCACAACCCGACCGGCCAATCTGGTAAAGCCGATAATTATATTTTTTGCATAATGTTCTTGCACTTCGAAGAAGTAGCCTTCATCTACAACAGAGGTCACTACATCTTTCATATCGTAGGGCTTATTGGGGTTTTCAGGCACAATAGTTCTAAGTCCCATATCACGGCGATCCGAAGGATCTTCTGTTTTAATCCTTGGCGGATCTTCCATATTGTTTGACGGGAGGAAACTTAAAAGCTCTTTTATTAGTAGTATAGAATCTTTATCATCTTCAGCTGCAAAGTGAGCTACTCCGCTTCTGGAGTTATGAACCATGGCCCCGCCCAAATCCTCAGAGTTTACCTCTTCATGAGTTACAGCTTTTATTACATCAGGACCTGTTATAAACATATAACTTGTTTCTTTAACCATAATAGTGAAGTCAGTGATCGCGGGAGAGTATACGGCCCCACCTGCACAAGGGCCCATAATAGCCGAGATTTGAGGTACTACGCCTGAAGCAAGAACGTTCCTGCAGAAGATTTCGGCGTATCCGGCCAGACTTTCTACTCCTTCCTGAATCCTGGCACCTCCGGAGTCGCTAAGTCCAATAACAGGGGCTCCAACCTGCATAGCAAGATCCATGATCTTGCATATCTTTCTGCCATGCTCCATTCCGAGTGAGCCGCCGAATACTGTAAAATCCTGGGCATAAACAAATACCTGACGACCTTCAACTTTTCCGTACCCGGTTACTACACCATCGCCAAGGAATTTTTTATCTCCCATTCCAAAGTCTTTGCATTTATGTACAACGAATTTGTCCAATTCTACAAAGGTGTTTTTATCTATAAGGAGTTCGATTCTTTCTCTAGCTGTGAGTTTGCCGCTGTCATGCTGTTTCTTAATACGGGCTTCCCCGCCTCCTGACTCGGCATCTTTTTCTTTTTGTTCAAGTATTGCGATTTTTTCCTTCATTATATGCTCCTTTGAAGGTTGTTAAGGATGCAAAAATCTACTCTGAAAAACTATGGTTGGCAAGTCTAAGGTGTTGAAATCATTTTTATTGTTAGAGGAAGCACAACGTGTCTTTTCTTTACTAATTCAACTTCTAAAGAGTCCTTATTTCATGCCAAAGTTTTTTCACTTGATTCTCCGTTTCGCTAGTTGTTCCTGAGTTATCAATTATGTAATCTGCGTGTTTAGCTTTTTCTGAAGTTGGCATCTGTGAATTTATCCGGGATAGAGCTTCTTCTTTGGAAAATCCGTTTCTTTCCGTTAGCCTTTTTATCTGAGATTCTTCGTCTGAAATAACTACTATTAGCTTCTCTATTAAGTCCTTAAGTCCCCCCTTCTCCACAATAAGCGCAGCCTCAATAATAACTACTTCTACAATCTCGTTTTTATATTTTTCAACTTTATCTCTCGCATTCTGTATGATCTTAGGGTGGGTTATATCATTTAAAATTTTTCTTTTCTCATAGTCGTTGAATATTATCTCACCAAGCTTCTTTCTATTAATTGTGCTGTCTGGATTTAGAATATTTTGTCCAAATGTATCTACTATTTTTTTCCATGCAGTTTCATTCGGCTCTACAATTTTTCTTGCTATGTCGTCGACATCAATGACTTTGGCGCCAAGGTCCTCAAACATCGATGCCACCACACTTTTTCCGGAAGCTATATTCCCTGTGAGTCCTATTACCTTCATTTGGGTATTGTAATTCTGAAAACGCGGGGTTTCAAATATTTATCTTTCCTGTATAGAATAAACTCACAGTTTGGTATACTAAAACAACTTCGCATTTGTGTACATCGAGGGAGTCAGATATGTCGAAAAAGGTTGAAGATATTAAGATAGTGGGAGTAGTAGGTTCCGGAACAATGGGTTCGGGAATTGCGCAAGTTGTAGCTTCTAGTGATAGAGATGTTTTATTGGTAGACATTTCTGATGCCGCACTTGATAGGGGAATAAAAGGCATCGAGAAGAGTCTAGGCAGACTTGTTAAAAAAGAAGCAATTACCGAAGAAGACAGTAGCTCAATACTAAGCCGGATCGTCAAAACTACAGATTTTGAAGGTTTGGGGGATGCTGACCTTGTTATAGAAGCAGTTTTTGAGGATATGGATGTTAAAAAAGAGATTTATAGTAAGCTTGATAATATAACTGGTGACGATGTTGTTCTTGCCACTAATACCTCATCCCTTCCGATAGTAGAGATTGCAGTAAGCACCAGCAAAGCTGATAAAATAGTAGGGATGCATTTTTTTAATCCTGCCCCTGTAATGAAACTCGTAGAAATAATAAAGACACTTACAACATCTGATGAAACAGTGCAGTTTGCATATGATTTTGCACTCGCTCTCGGCAAAGAACCCGTAAAGACCAAAGACAGCCCGGGTTTTATTGTTAACAGGATTCTGATTCCAATGTTAAACGAGGCAGTTTTTGCTTATCAGGACGGAGTTGGTACTCCTGAAGATATAGATAAGGCGATGAAGCTTGGTACGAACCAGCCTATAGGTCCTCTGGCATTAGTAGATCTCATAGGGCTCGATATTACTTTAGATGTAATGGATACATTTTATAGGGAGTTTCAAGATTCTAAATTCCGCGCTGCTCCGCTTCTTCGCCAGATGGTAAGAGCAGGATGGCTCGGGAGAAAATCAGGCAAAGGATTTTTTGACTACTCATAATTAGTTCAAATATAGAATAAGAATTGAGTTTGATAGGTCTAGTTAGAAGATTCCTCATTCGGGATTACGTATATAGCTGCATTAAGCCGTTTTAGCACTTCATCCTTTCCTAAAATATCCATAACCTCAAAGATTCCGGGGCTTACGGTTCCACCGGTAAGCGCGACTCTTACGGGCTGTGCAATTTTGCCAAGCTTAAGCTCCCTTTCTTCCATTACTCGATCAAATACCTTGTGTGTTTCATCCATGTTAAAGTTAGAAAGATTAGAAAGTTTATCTACCAGGTCTTGGAGTACAGGCTTATTTTCTGCTTTTAGAAATTTATTTTTTGCTTTTTCCTCGTACTCAATTTCCTCAGTATAGAAATAATTTATAGTATTTGTTATATCCAGTAACGTTTTAGCTCGCTGACTTAACTCTTTTATAATTTTTATGAGTTTCTCATCTAACTCTACTTCAAGACCTTTTTCTTTCAGTATAGGGATAACAAGTTGTGCAATTTCCTGAGGCGGTTTGTTTCTTATATACCAGCCGTTTAACCAGTCCAATTTTTCTTCATTAAAAACGGCTGCAGACTTTCCTACATTATCTAAAGTGAATTTTTCTATAAGTTCTGTTTTAGAAAATATTTCCTGATCTCCGTATGACCACCCAAGACGTGAAAGAAAATTTATAATTGCCTCAGGCAGATAACCCCTGTCTTTATATGCTACGACAGAGGTTGCGCCGTGGCGCTTACTCAGTCTTTTATTGTCAGAGCCCAGGATCATTGAGACATGGGCTATCTTAGGGATTTCATAAGAGAGAGCGTTATAAATAAGGACTTGTCTAGGCGTATTTATTAAGTGGTCGTCCCCTCTTATTACGTGAGTAATTTTCATTGTGGCATCATCAACTACAACAGCGAAATTATAAGTCGGAAATCCGTCTCTTTTCAAGATTACGAAATCGTCCACCTCTTTTGCATCAAATGTTACTGTGCCTCTTAATAAATCCTGCACCTCAATAGTTCCTTCATCGGGCGTTTGTAAACGAATAGCATAGGGATTGTCCACCCCCTCGTTTACCTTGGCCCATTCTCGTTTATAGCGCAGCACTTCTCCTGTGTTTTGAGCCTCTTTTCTTTTCTCTCCAAGTTCTTCAGGGGTAACATAACACTTGTAAGCCTTTCCTGATTCTAAAAGCTCATTTGCAAGCTTCTGGTATATATCCAGTCTGTCAGACTGTCTAAAGGGGCCTTCATCCCAGTCAAGGCCGAGCCACTCCATAGCCTGGGTGATTTCTTGAATTGATTCTTCAGTTGATCTTGTTCGGTCGGTGTCTTCTATACGTAATATGAATTCACCGCCGGCATGTCTTGCAAAAAGCCAATTGAATATTGCGGTTCTAGCGCCGCCTATGTGCAAAGAGCCTGTCGGACTTGGTGCAAATCTGGTTCTTACCGTCATGGGGGTGTAATGTTAATTTAGAGTTGTAAGGGAGTCAACATCAGGGGATTTAAACTGAAAGCAATTGATCCAGTTCGCCCCGTCTTTCTAATTCCACGAGCTCCTCATATCCGCCTATCAAGTTTTCATTAATTACTATTATCGGTACTGTTCTCCAATTATGCTTCTCTACAAGTTTAATTCTAAGCTCTGGATCTCTACTAAGGTTAATTTCCGTAAACTCTACTCCCTTTTTATTAAGGAGAGCTTTTGCTGCATAGCAATAAGCACAATAAGTGCTTGTGTATATTTCTACTTTAATCAAACTTATACCATCCTTAAAATAGTAACGTCCTTCAAGGTTTAAGATGCTTGGTTTTTTTAAGAGTTTCAAGTATTATTGAGAACTCATCGGCACTTTTTGGGTTTTGTTTGTTTACGTTCAAATCAAAGGCCGGTAAATCTAACTCCAAATATAAGGTTATATGAGCAAGCTCTTTATATATTTCTTTTTATTAGTATTCATTGTTTGTTTGAATTCTTGTTCGGTTACGAGATTCGTCGGATATTATGCTTCGGCAGGTTCTGATGATTCTGGTGAATTAAAAGGGCAAGTATTTCAAACTGATGATACATCATACAGAATAGGCACTCTGCCCAATTCATGGAAAAGAAATAACATTGAGGGTGGGGATTTAGCCTATAATAACACTCAGTTTGATGCCACTATGACGGTGAATTCAACCTGTAATGAGAAAAAGAAGAATTACAGTTTAAAAGCGCTTTCGGAATCACTTTTAATTGGTATTCAGGGCAAAGAAGCTCTAGAGCGGGAAGAGATCATTGTCAATGGACAGAAAGCACTTAAAACAACCTACATTGGAAGATTAGATAACGTCCCAATTAAAATCGCAACGGTGGTTTTGAAAAAGGGTATATGCATATATGATTTTACTTATGCCTCGTCACCAGAGCACTTCGAAATTGGCATTGTAGATTTTAATAATTTTGTATCCCAGTTTAAGGCCTTGTAGATATGCTTGGAAACTACATAGAGAGAATCGGATCATACATCATAGGTTTAATCGAGAGTTTGGGGAGAATAGGTCTTTTTCTCTACAGATCGTTTTATGCAAGTTTTACCCCTCCTTTTAACGGTAGATTAATACTGGAACAAATAGATGAGATAGGATTTAAATCAATTCCAATCGTTATAGTTTCAGCTATGGCAATTGGTATGGTAATGGTTGTTCAGCTCGCCTGGGGTTTTGCCTGGTTCGGGGCAAAAGGTGTCGTGGGACCTGTAGTCTCTCTTTCTTTTGTCAGAGAACTTGGCCCTGTTGTTACTTCGCTTCTTGTAGGAGGTAGAGTAGGTGCAGGGATTACAGCGGAAATTGGCTCTATGAAAGTTACAGAGCAAATTGATGCTTTGAGAACAATGGGCGCTGACCCTCTCAGAAAGTTGGTTGCCCCAAGGCTGATTGCAGCGATTATATCATTCCCATTTCTGGCTATAATAGCTGACTTTTCAGGCATCTTCGGTGCTATGGTCATGTCTAATGTTGATCTGGACGTTCGACCCAGGCTCTTTATTTCAAGCATATTAGAGTGGGTCGCAATTGAAGATTTTGTAAGCGGTATAGCTAAAACCTTCTTCTTTGGGATAATTGTAGCAATTGTCGGCTGCTATATAGGGATGAAAGCAGAGGGTGGCACTCAAGGAGTAGGAAGAGCGACAACTGAGACTGTTGTAGTGGCTCTACTTCTTATTATTATTGTTGATTTTATCCTAACAAAACTATTTCTCCTTATTTAATATATTGTCTGCGAAACTTTGATTATTAGTTCTAATAATCCATATTTAAAATGTATGTAACTCAAACTATAAGTGCTAAACTAATCACTAATGAAGCGCAAAGGGTCTCAAACATCAGAAGGAATATTATTTACCGACCAATACCAGCTAACCATGGCCCAGCTGTATTTCACCACGGGGATTCACGAAAAAGAGTCACAATTCGATCATTTCTTCCGCAGCTACCCGGACTATGGCTCTCATCAAGCTGGTTACTGTATAAATGCGGGTCTTGAATGGGCTGTAAAATGGATGATGAATTCCAGATTTGGTGAGGAGGAAATCAAACACCTTAGAGCGCAAACCGGCCTCACAGGGGAACCCCTTTTCAAAGACGATTTTCTCAATTGGTTAAGCGAATACGGTAATTTTGAGGGTATTACAATGTTTGCAATCCCCGAGGGTAGGGTTGTTCATCCCAATGTTCCGCTAAATGTTGTCCAGGGGCCCCTCGCGATGGCTCAGATTCTGGAGTCTTCCCTTCTTAATAAAATCAATTACCAGACCCTAATAGCTACTAAAGCAGCCCGGATTAAAGATACGGCGCGTGGGCAACAGCTTATAGAGTTTGGTCTCCGCCGTGGTCAAGATATAGGTGTAAATGCAGGAGTACGGGCCGCTCTAATTGGAGGGGCGGATTTCTCGTCAAATGTGGGAATTTCCCATTCTCTTGGCTACCCGCCTAAAGGGACACATGGGCACAGTATGGTGCAGGTCTTTATGGCAATGGGAGAGGGAGAATTAGGCGCCTTCAGAGCCTATGCAGAGCTTTATCCGGACGATTGCCTTCTTCTCGTGGATACGATTAATACTCTTCAAAGCGGAATTCCCAATGCAATTGTGGTTTTTGAGGAACTAAGACGAAAAGGACATGAACCTGTTGGTATAAGGCTTGACTCAGGAGATCTTGCATATCTTAGTATTCAGGCGGCGGTAATGTTGGATAAAGCCGGATTTCCTGACACAAAAATAGTGCTTTCTAACCAAATTGATGAACTTGTTGTGTGGCAGATAATAACTCAGATAGAAGAGGAAGCTCCCAGGTTCGGAGTGGATCCGGATCATCTCATAAAACGTCTTGTTTATGGTGTTGGTACTAATTTAATAACTTCTAAAGGAGCGCCCGCTTTAGATGGAGTATACAAGCTGGTTGCCCTATCTAATGGAAAGGACTGGATGCCTTCTATAAAGTTATCCGAGTCCCGTGAAAAAACTCATAACCCTGGTAGCAAGAAAGTATGGCGCATTTATGATAAAAGGGGTAAGGCTACGGCTGATCTTCTAACACTCGGTGAAATGAATCCGGCTCAAATAGATGAGATTATATTGCATCATCCTTTAGACCATACAAAGTATAGAATTTTAAAGAGTGAAGAAATTAGTAAAGCAGAGCCGCTTTTAGAAAAAATTCTAGATAGAGGCAAGCTAGTATATGAATTCCCTTCGATTGAGGATATGCGCTCACAAAGGGAAAAAGATATGGATTGTCTTGACTTGGGAATAAAGCGTATTGTTAACCCCCATATTTATCACGTTTCATTATCTGAAGAGCTATGGAATCTAAAACAGGAACTCATTGGTTCGACTAAATAGATACGTCGGCTAGGCGCATTATTTAAATATTTCTTATATGTTGTTAAAATACTAACTTATATTTTTTATTCGGTATTGCCCGACAGATTGTTGATCAATTTCTCGATCTTTGCTTCAAGTTCTCCTTGCCTCTTAGTAATTTTTTCAATGGATTTCTGCAAGTCATGAATAGACTCAGAAGAATGTTTATCTAAAGAGTCATTTGAAGACGAGGGAGTATTTTCTTTAATCTTAAGCTCTAGAATATCGGGTCTGGAAAAATGTCCGACAGCATCTATTACGGCCTTTGCCCGTATAATCATATCCATATCAATATCCGCATAGAGAATATCTTCTTTTCCATAAACTGGCCCCGCAATATAATCGCCTCTGGGGTTTATAATTCCGCTTCCACCCGGGAAATCCCATACGGTGTGTTTTTTAAGTGGGAAACTGTCTGGAATCATATCCTCCTCTATATAACCCGAAGATACAATTACAAAAAGCTGTCCCTCAAAAGCGTACTGTCGGCTTGCGAAATCCATCGTAGGTTTAACAAATCCATGCCCGGCCCAGAGCCCCGCGTGAATTTGCTCACCCTTTGTGAACATAGCGTATCTGGCAAGCGTTAGGTGGTGCTCATAGCAGAAAAACCCGCCGATTTTACCCAGTTCAGTATCTAGCACTTTAAGGTCCTCAGCGCCGCCCATGCCCCATATGCATTTTTCGCTGTCTATGGACATTAGTTTCCTATGTTTGCCCAGGATTTCTCCGTTTTTGCCTAAATATAAAATAGTGTTATAAAGTGTTCCGCCGTCTCGCTCGTTTACTCCTATTATTACATAGGAACCCGCTTTTTTAGCTGATTTAGCCAATTTCTCAGTATCTTTGCTCGGAATTTCGATTGAGTTTTTATAGAGTGTAGTAAAGGCATCTATGACTTGCCTTCTTCCTTCTAATGATCCCAAGTCCTTAGGCCAATATGGATAACAAGGAACAGTTGCCTCAGGAAATACTATCAAGCTCGCTCCGTTTGAAGCTGCTTCTTCAATTAAGCTTGCAACCTTCCCAATGGTCTCATCTTTATTTAAGAAGACAGGCGCCATCTGAACGGCAGCAGCCGTAAATTTACTATTTTCATTATCCATAGAATGTTTCCCCTTAAATTATCCCACGAATGATAACTCTGTGTCAATGGAGTTATGATTTTCTACATAATGTATATTATCTAAGTTATGAATTTATGCGGTGTCTTTGTATTCTTCACAGTTCTTACTTTGTCGGCTGTGTTATGTATTGGAGCTGAGACAGTAACAAAAACCGATAATGCTCTTTTGCCTTATCTCTCTCTTCCAATTTCAGTCTATATACTTGATGATAGAAATGGAGAACTTTCAAGTACGAGGACGACCGAGCAACTCCTTGAGGTCTTTCAAAAGGTAAATGAAATATGGTTACAGGCGGGGATTAAATTTGAGATTAAATACATAGGGCGGATAGAGTTATCGACTGATATATTAAAAGAGCTTACAAACGGCAACTACAATCCCTTCCTCACAGGTATGGATCATGAGTTCCAAATTTCAAACCCCTCCCTGCTAAATGCATTTTACACTAGCAGTATAGGACAGGTAAACGGCATAGCGTCTAGAAGCAATATGTTTTTTGTCACCGATTTCCCAAGTGTACGACATGAACGTGTTACAGCTCATGAGATAGGCCATCTTCTTGGCCTTGGGCATGCTCATAGGGATACAGAAAGGCTAATGTACTCAGGGACAAACGGGACGATCTTAACTAAAGAGGAAATTAAGACCGCCCGGGATCAAGCAAAGTTTAAGTTGAGTACTACTTATCATCAGGATTAAGAGCATTGAACGCTATAGCAGCTACAATTCCGCCTAAGAAGTTGGCTATTAGGAATATCCAAATGCTCGATATATCAATAAGTCCCATAGTAATTATTCCTACAGCCACAGCAGGATTAAACGCTCCGCCCGAGATGCTTCCTACCGCATAGGCGCCAACAAGCACAGTAAAACCGATTGCCAAGCCGAAATACGAGTTTCCGCTTGTGTTTTTTGATGTAGCTACGTTAAGAACTACAAAACAAAGAGCAAAAGTGAATAGGAATTCGGCTAATAAAGAAGGGATTGGGCTTAAAACGGTAGCTTCTACAAGAACATCACCTTTTATTAAAAACACAGCGAATGCTGCGATTATTCCACCAGTGAATTGAGAAATCATATAACCCGGCACGTCGTTCCCAGAACATCTTCCTCTAATCCATACTGCAAGCGTTACAGCCGGATTATAATGCCCTCCTGAAATATGACCGCCGGCATATATCATTACCATGAGGATTGACCCTATAGCCAGTGGTGCGAATGCCCCAGCGCCCGGTTCTATAACAACTAAACCAATAGTTAAAACGAGAAAGAAGGTACCGATCAATTCAACCACGTATTTACTCATAATTGAATCCTCCGAGTAACATCTTGGATTTTATGTAGCCTAGATTTAATCGTAACAGAATGGTCTAAAATAATAAAGTAGTAAGGAGATTTAGAATTAATTGAGAATTGTAAACATATTGAGAGGTATAAAACTGGATTAAAATTTAGATAAGAGGTCTTATTTCTTCTGAAAACGTTTTCATGGTATTTAGCACCCCTTCAGAAGTGCCGCTTAGAAAGTGCAAAACCAAGTGATTCACTCCTAATTCTTTGTATTGCTTGATCCCCTCCACTATTTTTTCAATAGGTCCTCTCAAGGTGTCTTCATCACTTATATCTTTGTCCGTATTAATTTCCAGGTTTATTCTGAGAGATATTACGAAATTATCTTTCTTATGCTTCTCTAGGAGTTCCTTAACGTATTTCAGCTTCTCCTTTAATTTCCCAGGCGTTAAACCAACAGAGTGCCACCCTTCTCCGTAGGTTACGGCGCGCTCGATTGCTTTGTTGCTCCCACCCCCGACCCATATTGGCGGGTAGGGAGTTTTATAAGGCTTGGGCAAAAACCTTATGTCTGAGAACTCAAGATATTTACCTTTAAATCTTGGATTATCTTCTGTCCAAAGGACTTTTAGTATAGCGAGATATTCATCAGTGATTTCCCCTCGTTGGTTAAAGGGTATTCCAAGTGCCTCGAATTCCTCTTGCATCCAACCTGCACCCACTCCGAGTATGACCCTTCCTTCTGATAACATATCCAGGGTCGAAATCATCTTCGCAAGTACTACAGGGTTTCTGTAGGGCAGTATGATTACACTTGTTCCAAGACTAATATTACGCGTGTTTGCGGCTACATAGGTTAGGGTTATGAGCGGGTCGTAGAATACATCTCCGAATCCTTGATGAGAGTCCGGTATGACTACATGATCACTTACCCATAGGGATTCAAATCCAAGCTCTTCAGCTGAAGCAGCTATCTTAAGAATCTCATTTTTATCGGCATATTTGCCGAAATTTGGAAGGGTGATCCCGAAGTTCATATTATGAACTAGTATACTCAATTAAACTTGAGAGGAATTTTGTAGAGGACGGCGATCTCGTGCGTGGTAAGAATTTGAGTTTTAAAGCGGCCATTGATTATGTAGAATTTATTGTAATCACAAAAGAGAATTTTAAGGAGGAAAACTATGGCTAGATGGCAAAACGAACCATTTGCAATTGATGTAAAAGCAGGCGAAACGAAAACGTTTTGCATGTGTGGACTATCAAATAACGGGCCTTATTGCGACGGTTCGCACGTGACAACGGATAAAACACCGGAGGTTGTAACATTTGAGGAGGACAAAATCGTTTATGCCTGTGGTTGCCAGCAATCGAATAATCGTCCTTATTGTGATGGTAGCCATAAGAATATTAAAGAAGAGACCAGGAGCACACCTGCAAAGGCAACAACACCCGCACAGGCCCCTATTGAACCTTATGTCGAGTTTATTCAGGAACTGGCCAAGAACGGGTTGGAGAAGGTCGGGCATCATGGCCCGATGGGAGCCATGGGCGTGCCGCGCAGTGAACTGCCACAATGGGATGATATTCAATTTGTAACGGCACAGCTGGCAAAGCTCCCATTGCTGGATGACGAACCTGTCAACACAAAAACTGTGATCGGGCCAAATGCCAAAAAACCTCTAATGCTTGATATCCCGCTTTTTGTTTCTGATATGAGCTTCGGTGCTTTATCAGAGGAAGCCAAAATAGCCCTGGCCAAAGGCGCAGAGTTGGCTGGAACCGGTATTTGTAGCGGTGAAGGCGGCATGTTGTCTGAGGAGCAGGAGGCTAATTCCCGTTACTTCTATGAGCTGGCCTCGGCACGGTTCGGCTTTTCAATGGATAAAGTCAAGCGTACTCAGGCCTTCCATTTTAAAGGCGGGCAGGGGGCCAAGACCGGCACGGGCGGGCATTTGCCCGGTAACAAGGTGACAGAAAAGATTGCCAATGTACGCGCGCTCAATCCCGGCGAAGATGCGATATCACCATCGCGTTTTCCAGATTGGAACAGCCTCAATGATTTTAAAGACTTTG
>Ga0209997_10000022_pt1 | contig 40214 bp, 34 predicted proteins | sample CR04metaG_FD_182079 | JGI IMG/M metagenome (GOLD analysis project Ga0209997, IMG submission 182079) | Deep subsurface microbial communities from Mariana Trench to uncover new lineages of life (NeLLi) - CR04 metaG (SPAdes) (version 2) | ecosystem: Environmental > Aquatic > Marine > Ocean trench...
GATCCCAACGATCCGTTTCGTTTGATGGGATTCGGACACCGGGTTTACAAAAATTTCGATCCCCGGTGCCAAATCATTAAAAAACTGGCGCATGAAGTTTTTGACAAGCTGGGAGTCAACGAACCGTTGCTTGATCTGGCCCAAAAATTGGAAGACATCGCTCTCAAAGATGACTATTTCCTCTCCAAAAAATTATATCCCAACGTTGACTTTTATTCAGGCCTGATTTATAAGGCACTGAAAATTCCGATCAATATGTTTCCGGTGCTGTTCGCCATCGGCCGTTTGCCGGGTTGGATTGCTCATTGGACTGAACTGCAGGGAGACCAGGATTTTAAAATCGGCCGGCCGCGGCAAATCTACCGTGGACGTGGAAAGACGGACTACACCCCTCTAAAGGAAAGAACGTAGGAGGGTCAACCGGTGATATCCGGAAAATCTTATAAGGACTCGATCGAGCACTTGAATGGGTAATTTTCCCAGCCGGCGGCCATGTGAACCTGCTGAGTCTTGAATTCAGCCCGCTCCAGAGGCAGGGTATCGACATGGGAAGCGCCGGTAAGGTGGACTTCCAGCATCATTTTTTCGGCGGTCAGATGGTCTTTGTCAAACACCCTGACCAGCATGCGGATCACAAACTCCATGGTGGTCACGTTATCATCCCACATGATCACTTTATACAACGGCATATAGGCCGTCTGCTGTTGGGAACCCTCTTCGGGGAGCACCACCGGGGCCGGTGTCTCAGTTTCGGGTAAAGTTTCAGGTAAGGTTTCGGTCGTCATGATTACTAATTTATAGATTCAAAGGATTATCTGCCTTGAAAATCATAACAAATTTTGACTAAATACTAAAATATCCATGCTCTAATTTCAATGAATTTATGTTCCCTTGATTGAAGCCATGACCCGGATGACCCCAAAAATTTATAAAGGTTTGATATCATTGCTCCTCGGGCTCATTCTACCTTTGCTGGGACCGTTTTTCCCCGGTTTTGCGGAATTTTCAGGGCCGCCCAGGAACCCCTCCATCATCACCCCCTTCGGCGAATACACGGCCTTCACTCCCCGGGGGGATATCCGGCGGTTCGCCGGGGAAACTTTGTATTATGATATCGATTTCCTCTTTTTCAAAAAGGCAGCCTCTGCCGAGGTGAAATTTTACGAATACAAGGGAAAATACTTCGCCTCTCTATCGGCGGAAACCAAGGGGATCGTGGGCTTTTTCACCAATTACCGGAAACACTATTACAAGTCCTCATTCGATATTGTCGATAAAGGCCGCAGGGTTCGAACCCGCAAGTTCGAACGGTTTGTGATCAATGGCGACATAGAAGAGCGAACTGTTCACTTTTTGGATTATATCAACAATAAACATTTCTGGTTCCTGTTCAAATCCGGAGAGTTGATAACCAGCCAGAAGGACCCCATACCCGAAGGGGTGGTTTATGACGATATCCTGGCGGTGTTTTACAATTTTCGTAACGGGGTTTACGGAGACCTGAAAAAAGGAAAGACCTATAAAATAGATACCATCCCGGACCTAAGCATGAAAAATGTCACCGCCTACATCAACACAGAAAAGGAGCAGGAACAGCTCCGAATCGATGAAGACCGGCCCAAAAAAAGCGAGCTGTTGCTGAATGTCCTGATTCCCAAAGATGTCTTCAAAACTCAAACCGGGGAGTTGATCTTCTGGACCTCCAAACACTATATCCCCATGGAAACCACCATTAAGAATTTTATCCTGCTGGGAGATCTGCATGCAAAGCTGGCCCGGGGGGCCGCCGGAAAATTAAAGCGGTAATCGTCCCCACCCCCTCTCTTCAGCCATAAGACCCCACCGAATTGCCACCAATTCCCCCCCTGGATAAACACCCGGTCCTACCGGCGGATGCCCCGCCTCCTCCTGACTCGTCCCACCAGAAAAAAAAGCTCGTGATATCCAAAATTCTTTAAGTGAAGGGTTGACATTATTAATAAATATTATATATTATATTTATTGATTTTAATTCATTTCGAGGTCTGCTATGAAACAGCCTACCCGATTAATAGTTAACTTATTGATATTCCTTATTTTTTCAATGAACTGGGGATGGGGGCCAGTGCTTTCAACGGCTTTTGCCGCAGTCGCAAAAACCGAGTCTGTTGAGCAGAAGATCGATCCATTGGGGAAATATGACGGTTTTACCCTGGAAGGGGATATCCGGCGTTTTGCCGGGGAAACCCTCACTTACGATCTTGGTTTCATGATTTTTTCCAATGCCGGCCAGGCCCAGATCAGCTTTTACGAGGAAAACGGCCAGTTCAAATGCCTCCTGGTGGCCGAAACCAAAGGCTTTATAGGTTGGCTGACTTCCTACGTCAAACATATCTATAAAGCCTCATTTTACATTGTCGATGGCGGAAAAAAGCTCCGCACCGCCACGTTTGAACGGGAAATCATCGTTGGAAATGAACGGGAACGTATTTTTCACGCCATGGATTATGCCTCCCTGCGCCACCACTGGTTTGTTTACCAAAATGACGAGCTGATCGGGCAATTCAACGAACCCCTGTCTGAAAATGCTCAACTCGATGACGTGCTGGGAGCATTTTATAATTTTCGCAATGCCGCTTATGGAAAAATCGAAACAGGCAGGAGTTACCACATCCCCACCTTCTGGACCAAGGACAATCAACCCGAAAAGGGAAGTGAAATGTTCATCTACCTTCCTACGGAATCCGAACGGCGGAACTATGAAGAAGCAGAAGGCGCGGGGAAAATGGAGGGTTCGCAACGGTTGATGAAGGTACAGGTGCCTTCCGACCTGTTTGAAACCGAAAACGGGGAGTTGTATTTCTGGGCCTCCAAACACCTGATTCCGCTGGAAGCCATTTACAAGGATTTTATTTTATTCGGGGACCTGCGTTTTCGACTTTCCAAGGGAACGATTCATCGGAGGAAATAGCTCTGCCCCAAAACCCGGACCGTTTCAAACATCCCAGGTGGGCAACGGTGGGTCCTGCCAGATATTGACTTCGGTGGTCTCATCCAGAGTCAATTCCCCGAACACCGCCGAATACGGAGGGTTGTCTTCGCAATCGAATTCCACTTTGATTTTCCGGATATCCCATTGGCCCGTTTCCGGACCCACCAGCGTCAGGGAATGCGCGAAACTGCGAATCTCGAATCCGCCGGTGAAGGTTTCACCCGGACCCACTCCGCCTCCGGTCTCCTCCAGGGCCAGTTTGTGGTTGTTGATGGTGAAATGGACCGGCAAGGCGGTACCCTTCTCCCCGGTTTCAATTTCGACCTTAAATTGGTTCAGCTTGGGCATCGGGACTTTTACCGGTAATATGGATTCAAACCGCCGGCGTGGTCGGTTTCGTCATAAATGGCGCCGACATAGGGCACAGCCTTGCGGAACGCGCTGTGGATGCCCTGCTTGAGCGTCAAATCCGCGGCACTGCACCCCTGGCATCCGCCGCCCATTTCAATGGTCACCGTATTGCCCGTCACTGTGGTGAGCGTGATCCGGCCACCGTGCCCGGCGACACCGGGGTTGACCTCGGTATCGATCACTTTTTGAATTTCATCGCGCACCACCTCTTCGGCGGGAATCCGGTCTATGAGGTCCTTGGCCATCAGATCCGTCCCCGCTTCCAGCAATTTCCTGAGGGCACCGCCCACCAATTTGGCAAGCGCTTCCCAGTCGGGTAATCCCTTGGCTCCGGTTTTGGTCACTACGAGAGTGGAATCATGAACCAGAACCGTTTCGACCGAGTCCACGCTGAACAGCGCCTCGGCCAAAGGCGATTCCGCCGCCTCTTCAAAATTGGAAAACAACCAGGAATGGCCTTCGAACAGGGGACGGTTCACCATGAACTTGCACTGCCCGTTATCCCGCGAGGGCTCGGCCTTAATAAGAATTTGATCGGACGGCCCCACTGCCTCCGCCTGTTCGATGAGAACGGCCGGCTGAATCACCCGCCTCTGGACCGGCGGCTGGTCGGCAAACGAGTTTTTGGGTTCCGCCGGCTGATCGGACCCGCCGGAGGTTTCCACCGCCTCCTTTTCCTGGGAAGACGACCCGGAAAACATCTGCGATAATTTTTTGATCACTGACATATTATCCATACTCCTTGTGCACCGGATACGATCATCCGGATGCGGTTGCTTTTATTGTATAGACCGCCCCCCCTAAAGTGCATTGCAAAAAGGCACTATTTTACAGGGTTAACGGATGCCATGTAAACAGATCTATATTTTACATCAAGTTACTTAATATAACTAATTGTTTTATAAGCCTCTTATCATAAATATTAGCCGAGACTTTAATGGCCAACCTGCAGGGTCCCCTACCCGGTAAGGGGAATATTTTCCAGAGCCTTAAAGCCGGAACGCGTCTTGGACGAGTTGGATCTCCCACTGTTTGGGTTCGTCGGGATCGCCTTTAATCCCCACCACATCGAACCGGCAGTCCCGGTTTTCGATTTTGTGCCGGGCCATAAACCCGCGGGCGACCTGTCCGATTTTCCTCTGCTTGTGTGGCGTGATCGCTTCCAGCGGTTCTCCCCATTCGGCACCGGCCCGGGATTTAACCTCAACGAACACCAGCACCTGGCCGTGCTCCGCTATGATATCGATCTCCCCGGCTTTATTACGGTAGTTTTTCTCGATAATCCGGTATCCCTTTTTCTTGAGGAACTTGACCGCCGCCCGCTCACCCTCTTTGCCAAAATACAGACGCTCGTAAGTCACGGGTTCCCTCCCGCATTGCGCATCGGTTTTTGCCCTGCTATGCTCTGCGCCATGATTCTCGGCTGGGACGACATTATCGGCGGCACCTCCATACTGGCCTTCCTGATATGGCTGGGGCTGACGGGGATATTTTATCTGGTGGCCTACATCGCCGCCCTGAACACCTTCGACCATATCACCAAAAACAGCGTGATCAAAATTCCCCTGCTGTTGGCCGTCGCGCCGGTGGCGGCATTCCTGATATCGATTTTTAGCTACAATCCGCTGGCGCTGTTTGTGCTGATGATGATCTCTAATTATTTCCGGGTCAAAAATCTGGGAGGCCCGGGGGACACACGGTATCAGGGCCTCACCCTCAACCGGCCGCTGTTCTACACCGCGAGTTACCTGTATATCATCGCCGTTTACGGCCTCTCGGCCTGGTATCAGCATCCAGTCGAAGTCGCAGACGGCATAACCACCCCCTACTGGAAAACCTGGTTCCCGGACATTCACGAAAATTAAGGCCGCGCCTCACCGCATCAGTCGCGGCAACCACATCCCGGTTTTGCTCCGGTAGGCCGCGTACGCCTCGCCGAATTGTTCCATCAGGGCTTTTTCCTCATAATGAATCCGGTACTGGAATCCGAACCCGGCGGAGGCCATTCCCAGAACGCCCGCCCACAAGTAATGCGTGGTTAACGCGTAAGCGAGAATGACGATCATCATGGCGGTATAAGAAGGATGACGTATCCAGGCATACAGTTTTTGCGTCCGCAGGGCCTGTTGCTCGCGGAAGACGATATCGAATTTAAAGGCCTGCGACCCCAGCTGAACCACCGCCATCACCCGCAGGATCGATCCGGCCAAAAAGAGGGCCATGATTACCCCCAGTTCCACTCGTCCCAAGGGGACGACGCTCATCCGGGACACATAGGACAACCCGATCAGGGCGACCGCGATCGGCAGGGTGTGACCCAGCAACTGTTGGACGTGAGCCCGGTCGAATGCGGCATCGGCTGGCTTGACGGTGATCGCAAAAATCACCAGTTCGATGATGCCGAACACGGCGTTGTGGATCGACTGCACCACGAACCGGGGGGCGTTTTCCGGACCCAGAGCGATGGGCATCAGCGGCAGCAGATAAATCACACCGACCATCAGGATGTTGAAGTTGTAATTGATGCACAACGCCACCCCGAACACGGTCAGATAAACCACAAAATTGGCCAGCACCCACCAGAAGGCCCAATGCTCCATAATCCATGCCTGATCCATCCCAACGGCCCTTTCCGCCTTTTCTACAGGCCTTTTACCCGGCGGGCGATTGACAGTTAATACATTGAAACCAAAGCCAGATCCTGTATCATGAAGACACTTTGGGTCATACACCCTCAGGCGCCTGGAAAAGCATAACCCAAAATCGCATTCTAGTGTTTTTTGAAATGGTTTTGGTATATGATTGACCTATTGTAATCAGCAGTTAGAGCCACCGGGACCTTGATAAACAGGGCTTTTTCGGGTTTTTCACCCGGTGTTTCCCCAACGTGAATACAATCGCAGGCCGCGGGCGGGAAATCGCCGTAAGCCGCGATTTTATAATTTAATTTGAGTTGTACCATGGATATGAAAACCTTGAACCTCCCGCCGGAGGTCAAACAGGAAATAGAAGACTTCGCCGCCGAGGTGGAACGGCTTCAGCGGGGCGACGTCGGCGAAGAGGAATTCAAGCGGTTCCGCCTGCAACAGGGCATTTACGGACAACGGCAGGAAGACGTGCAGATGATCCGCACCAAACTGCCCTTCGGCCGCATCACTTCGGACCAGCTCAACTGTCTGGCGGATTTCGGGGCGAACTATTCCAGCGGCATCCTGCACGTCACCACCCGGCAGGACATCCAGTTCCATTACGTCAAAATCGCCGACGTACCGCAGGGTCTGCAGGATCTGGCGGAACACGGCATCACCACCCGGGAAGCCTGCGGCAACACCGTGCGCAACGTCACCGCCTGTCACAAATCCGGGACCTGCAAAGAGGAAAAATTTGACGTCACCCCCTACGCCCTTGCGGTCTCCCAGTATCTCCTGCGGCATCCGTTGACGCAGAACCTGGCCCGCAAATTCAAAATCAGCCTCGGCGGGTGCCAAGGCTGTGGTCTGGGACCCATCCACGACATCGGCATGAACGCCGAGATCAACGACGGCGTACGTGGATTCAAGGTCCTCGTGGGCGGCGGACTGGGATCGTCCCCCCATATCGCCCAACTGTTGTCGGAGTTTGTCCCGGCGGACGATATTCTGCGCACCTGCGAAGCTATCTTGCGGGTGTTCGACCAGCATGGCGACAAACGCAACCGCAACAAAGCCCGTTTTAAATTTGTGGTGGCCAAATACGGCATCGAAAAATTGCGCGCGCTCGTGCAGAAAGAATTTGAAAAGCTGGAAGGCACCCAATACCCCGCGATCGAAATTCCCGAAGAAACCATTCCCAATATTCCGGAGTTTTCTTCCAACGGGGATATGGAATCGGACCCGGACTTCGTTCAGTGGAAGGCGCGCAACACTTACGAGCAGAGACAGGCCGGGTTTTACAACGTGCACATCAAACTGCAATTGGGCGATCTGACCCATGATCAGGCCCGGGCCCTCAGCAAAATCGCCGCCGATTATGCCGGCGGCATTCTGGTCAACACCGTGTTTCAGAACCTCATGATCCCCTGGGTGAAACCGGAAGCGTTCGCACTGGTCTACAATGCTCTCAAACCCATCGGTCTGCACAAGGCCGGCACCGAAGAATTGAAGGACATGACGAGTTGCCCCGGGTCCGAGACCTGTAACCTGGGCATCACCCATTCCCGGGGACTGATCAACCAACTGACCGAGGACGTGGAAAACGAAGCGACCGACTCGACCGAATTGGATCACATCACCATCAAGGCCAGCGGTTGCCCGAACTCCTGCGGCCAGCATCACATCGCGTCCATCGGCTTTTCCGGTTCCGCGAAAAAGGTCAACGGCGTTCTGACTCCCCATTACGAAATGATGCTGGGCGGGCGCATCACCGAAGACGGAGCGGTGTTCGGCACCCCCGTCATCAAACTGCCGGCAAAAAATGTTCCCAACGCGGTGCGCCGATCCGTCAACGCGTACAAGAGAGACAAGCAGGATAACGAATCGTTTGTGGAGTTCTACGACCGGGTCGGCAAGGATTATTTCACCGACCTGCTGAGCGACCTGAAAGCCCTGCCAGAGATCGAATCATCGCCGCAATCGTATATCGACTACCATGCGACCCAGGTCTTTTCTCTGGATGACCGGGGTCAGGGCGAATGCGCGGGGGCCTTGACGGATATGATCACCGATCGCCTGTCCGAAGCCGAGCGGACTCTGTTCCAATGCAACCGCGCGTTTGAGAAAAACCAATTCGCCGAAGCGGTTCGCCAGGCCCACCGGACCCTGGTCTCGTCCGCCCGCGCTCTACTGGTGACCGAGGGCATGGACTATACCGACAACGTGGAGACCCTGACCAAGTTTGAATCGCTGATCGTCGAAACCGGCATCGTGTCCGAAAAACACGCCGGCATCACCGAGCGTTATCAGGAAGATCCCGAACAGGCCGATAGGGCCCGGGCACAGTCCATGCTGGAGGAATCCAAGGCGCTGGTGGACGAATGCCGGAAAGCCAACGATAAAATGAAGGCGGATAAATCGCTCCGCATCCGGGTTGGTTCCAAGGGCAACGTCCCGGAAGAACCGGCCGGCAATGGCGGCGGCGATCCGGCGGCGGTCAACCAATCCATCGATCTTCTGGGCGTTAAATGCCCGTTCAATTACGTCAAGACCAAACTCAAGCTGGAGACCATGCAGTCGGGCCAAACCCTTGAGGTTCTTCTGGACGATGGCGAACCGGCCATCAACGTTCCGCGCAGTGTCCAGAACGACGGTCATAAACTGCTATCCCATGTGGAAGAAAACGGACACCACAAAATCGTCATCGAAAAAGCCTAACAAAGGTTCCAGGCGGAATGCTTAACAGCATGACCGGTTACGGCCGGTCGGAACAACACAATGGACTCTTCGCCTGCAAGGTGGAAATCCGTTCGGTCAACAACCGTTTCATTGAAATCAACACCCGCCTTCCCAAATTCCTAGCCGCACTGGAACTGCCCATTAAAAAACTCATCAAGTCACGGTGCGCCCGTGGTTCGTTCGATTTATTTCTGAACCTGGAGAACAACGGCGAATCCTCCGCCAATAGCGAGGTCAAACCCAACCTGAGGATGGCATCGCAATATTTCGAGGCCTTCAAACAGATCAAAGAGGAACTGGGGCTGAGCGGTGACATCCCAATCGACGCTCTGCTGGATTTGAAGGACATCATTAAAACGGAACCGTTGACTCTCGATGCCTCGCACGAGAGTATTATTCTGGAAACGGTGGAACAGGCGTTGTCTGCGTTGATCGAAATGCGGCGGGAAGAGGGTGAAAACCTGCAAACCGACCTCGCCGAACGGTTGCAGGGAATCCGGCAACTCGCCGGGAGCATCAAGGAACGCCAACCCGTCGTGCTGGAGGAATACCGCAAACGCCTCCAGGATAAAATCAAAACCCTCACCGAGGGCATTGAACTGGACCCAACCCGGCTGGCGCAGGAAACCGCATTACTGGCCGACCGGTGCGATATCTCGGAGGAAATCACCCGGCTGGAAAGTCATCTGGAACAATTCAGCGACCTGTTTCAAAAAGGCGGTCCGCTGGGCCGTAAATTGGAATTCATCACCCAGGAAATCAACCGGGAAACCAATACCATCGGTTCCAAATCGGTGGATTATCAGGTTTCCCAGCAGGCGATCGAGATCAAGAGCCTCCTGGAAAAGATCAGGGAACAGCTCCAGAACATCGAATAATCGTCCGCTAACGGGCCAACCCAGCAAACCATCCGACTATGGCTCAAGAAGGAATACCCATCATCATCTCCGCCCCGTCCGGTGCCGGGAAAACCACCATCTGCCAGGCGCTGGCGCAACGTTTGCCCGACCTCAATTTTTCCGTATCGCACACCACACGCAAGCCGCGCGAAAACGAAAAGGAGGGAGTCGATTATCATTTCGTTTCCAAGGAAACCTTTCTGGAAATGACCAACCGCAACAAGTTTCTGGAGTGGGCCAAAATCCACGACAACTATTACGGGACCGGCCTGAAAAATATCGAAGACACGCTCAAAAAAGGAAAAGACCTGGTGCTCGAGCTGGATATTCAGGGTGTGGAATCCCTGCGCGCCCTGAAATACGAAGGGGTGTATGTGTTCATTCTCCCGCCTTCCCTGGAAGAACTCGAACAGCGGTTGACCCGCCGCGGCACGGAGTCGGGCGACCAGATCCAACGGCGGCTGGAGGTGGGTAAAAACGAAATCGCGCAGAGCCACCTGTACGATTACGCCGTGACCAATGTGAATGTCGACGAATCGGTCGATACCATCCTGGCGATCATCCGCGCCGAAAAAAACCGGATCCGCCGCTACCAACCGGATTGTCCGGAAATCCGGAAAATCCTCGAATCGGGGCCCGCCTGACCATGTCGAATCTGGATTTAATGCAGTTGATCAAAGACAAGGTCAAATCGCTGAAGGCCTATCAGGTGGAAAATGTCGATTGCGCGATCAAACTCCACGCCAACGAAAACTCGTTTCCTCCGCCGCCGGAAATTCTGAAACTGTTCGAGGACGTGTTCAAAGCCACCGAGCTGAACCGTTATCCCGATCCCGACTGCCGGCCACTCAAGCAAACGCTTTCCAAACGGCTGGGGGTCGCCCCGGAAAACCTGGCCATCGGCAACGGGTCCGACGAGTTGATTCAGATTCTCCTGCAGGTGTTCTGCGACCCAGAGGATACGGTCGGTTTCCCCGATCCCACTTTCGCCATGTACGCCATCATCGCGCAGGGCATGGGTCTAAAATCGCAAATCCATCCCCTCGACGACCAGTGGGATTTTAAGGCGGAACCGTTTCTCGAAACCCTGGAGACCAGCGGCGTCCGTATCGCTTTTTTGAGTTATCCCAACAACCCGACCGGAAACTGTTTCTCTGCATCCGAAATGCAAAAGGTGATCGAAAATTTTTCCGGTATCGTGGTGGTGGACGAGGCGTACCACGATTTTGCCCGGAAAACGTTTTTGTCCGAGTTGCCCCGGCACAACAACCTGGTCATTTTGCGGAGCTTGTCAAAAATCGGGCTGGCCGCCCTGCGCGTGGGCTACGCCGTGGCCGATCCCGTCATTATCGATCAGATCGACAAAATCCGGCTGCCCTATAACTCCAACAGCCTGTCCCAGAACATGACCGACCGGTTGCTGAACCACTTCGCGCCGGTGCAACAACAAATCGATAAGCTGTTGATGGAGCGCGACCGGATGATCGACGCGCTTTCCAAATTCCGGCAACTGACCGTGTATCCCTCGGACGCCAACTTCGTACTCTTCCGGGTGGAGCAGGATTCGGCGGCGCTGTTTAAGCGCTTGATGGACCAGGATATCCTGATCCGGGATCTGGACAGCCATCCCCGCCTTAAAAACTGCCTGCGGGTCACCATCGGAACACCCGAAGAGAATCAGGCCTTTCTGGAGCAAATGGCGCAGATAATCAAATAATTATGGAAATTTCGGCGTTTTTCTGATCTCCTATTCCTATGACAGATAAATCGCAACAACCTTTGCTGCGCCGTCTCCAATCCCGGTTGACGGTGATTTTGGCGGTGATGCTGGTCATGGGCGTCATCTTCGCGGCCCTTCTATACCAGTACGCCACCACGCCCGCCAGCGCCAGTCAGGACGGGCAGGTCGTCGAGATCAAACCGGGAATGACCTTAAAGCAGGTGGCTCATCTTCTGGCCGACAAGGAATTATTGAACGAGCCCAGCACCTTCATGCTGTACACCTACCTGCAGGGCGAGCAGAACCATATCCAGGCGGGGGAATACCGATTCTCCCCGTCCATGCCTCCACACGATATCCTGGAAGCCTTGACCAGCGGCATGGCTGTGCTTTATACGGTCACCATCCCGGAGGGGTACCGCATCACCGATATCGCGGACCTGCTGGAGGCCAAAGGACTGGTGGACAAGCCGGCTTTCATTGAAGCCACGCGCAACCGGGAATTGCTGGAATCCCTGCATATCCCGTCCGGCAGTCTGGAAGGCTATTTATATCCGGAAACCTACAAGTTCTCGAAAGCCGGTGGAGCGCGAAGGATCGTCCAAACCCTTTTGGATACGTTTAAAGAACGCGTCCTGCAACCCGAACGGGTGCAACAGGCGGAGGCGATGCAGTTCACATTTCATGAAATCGTCACGCTGGCTTCATTGATCGAAAAAGAGACCGGGTTGGGAAAGGAAAGAAAACTGATCTCCTCCGTGTTTCATAACCGGCTGGCGAAAAAAATGCGCCTGCAGACGGACCCGACCGTCATTTACGCCATGGTCAACTTCGACGGCAATATCCGCAAAAAGGACCTGTCGATCGATTCCCCCTACAACACCTACAAGCATTTCGGGCTTCCCCCCGGCCCTATCGCCAGCCCGGGGCTGGAATCCATTCAGGCCGCGCTGGACCCCGAAGAAACGGATTTTCTCTATTTCGTTTCCCGCAAGGATGGCAGTCATCAGTTCTCCACCAATTATAAGGACCACATCCGTGCCGTGCAAAAATACCAGCTCAGCCACCGGGCACGCGGCTAAACCTAAAAATTATTAAATATTCAGCAGTTAATGATATTTTTATCAGGTATTAGATTATTTTTTCCCGTCGGTAATTTTTAGTTTCAGAGCTTGTTTTTTTTCCTCATGGGGTCGATAAGAAACCATAACCCTCTATCCCGAAAACCCATGAAAATTAAAGCCACACTCCCTCTTCTGATGATCCTGCTCTGGCTCCTGCCGGTGCCTGCCATCGCGGATTTTCTGCGAATCGACGAATACAAGGCCGCGCTCAAGGCCGATCCTCAGGATCATATCGCGCATTACGGACTGGGCCGCGCGTACCGGCAGATGGGACTTTATGAAGAAGCCATCAAGGAGTTCGAGGAGGTTTTAAAACTGGAACCGCTGTTCCCGGCGGCCTATTACGAAATCGGCGCAAGCCGCCAAGCCCTGAAGCGCTTCAACCCGGCGGCGGCGGCGTATCTCGAGGCCATCCGGCTGGACCCCTATTACCCGGAAGCTCAGTACGGATTGGGCGATACTTACCGCATCATGCAGCGGTATCCGGAGGCGATCGATCATTTGAAAGAAGCCATCCGGCTGAGCCCGAACCTCAGCGAACCGTATTTTGCCCTGGGAAAGACCTATGCCGCGCAGAGGAGTCACAAACGCGCCATCGCTCAATACGAAAAAGCGCTTAATTTGAGTCCCCTGCAACCGGAATGGCTGTACGCCCTGGGATGGAGTTTCGAAAAAACCAATCAGGTCCGGCGCGCGCTGGAGGAATACCGGCAGACGCTGGATCTCGACGCTAATTTTTACCGGGCTTATTCCGGGATCGGGCGGATTTATTTCAAACAGGGAAAACCCCGCAAGGCTCTGCCCTTCCTGGAAGACGCGTTACGGGTCTACCCGAAGGACGATGCCGCGCTGGAATACCTCGGCCGCATTTATCTGGGCCTCGGACAACACCCCAAGGCGCTCAAGCGCTTTGAGCAATTGGTCCGGATTCGTCCGAACAGCGCCGAGGCTTTTTTCCTTCTGGGGCAGGCGCACCTCGCCCGGAACGATTATGCCGGCGCCCGCAAATATTTTCAGGAGGCCCTCCGCCTGGACGACAACCATCAGCGCGCGCATTTCAAGCTGGCGCAATCGTTCGAAAAACTGAACGACCTGGAGCAGGCGGCGGGGGAGTACGGCCGGGTGGTCGTTATCGACCCTAAACAGTCCCGCGCCTATTACCGGCTGGGCCGCATCCATTTCCGCCTGAAGCAATACGACCAGGCCGCCAAGGCCTTCGAAGCGGCGCTGAACATCCAACCGCTCAACCGGGACACCCGGGAACAGCTGGCCATCGCTTACCTGCATTCACGGAATTTCCAGGGTGCGGTTCAGAGACTCCAGCAGGTTTTAAAACACAAACCCAAATCGGCGAATCTCTGGTTTCAACTGGGCAAGGCCCACCTGTTTCTGGGAAGTTTCCGGGAAGCGATGCCGGCGCTGCATGAATCGATCCGGTTGAATCCCAAAACCGCCTGGGCCTATTTTTACCTCGGGGAAGCCCATCTCAAATTGCGGCACTACCGGAAGGCTACGGAGCCCTACCTGAAGGCACTGGAACTCAATCCCGGCCTGGGCAATGCGGAGTTCGGCCTGGGCATCGCCTACACCCAGCTGAACCAGCCGAACGACGCCCTGCGGTACCTGAAAAAAGTCATCGAGCGCGACCCCAAAAATACCCGGCTGCATCTGCTGATGGCGGAAAATTACCTGCGGCTCGGCAAACATGAGGAAGCCATCGCCCCTTATAAAAATGCTTTGGAGGCAGACCCGAACAACCAGAAGATCTGGCTCCACCTGGGAACGATTTTCATGAAATTAAAACGCTACGAGGATGCCATCGAGGCCTACCACAGGATTCTGCAACGGGCCCCCAAAAGCGCTCATATTTATTACGAGCTGGGGAAAGTCAACACCACCGTCGGGCGGCACGAAACGGCCCTCAATGCTTATATCAAGGCCATTGAACTGCAACCCAATTACCTGAAAGCGCGCTACCGGCTCGGCCTGCTGTTGGAATTGATGGGACGGCGCAGCGAGGCCATCCGGGTTTTTCAGTCTGCCCTGAAAATAAAACACAAGGGAGAACGCATCCACCTCAGCCTGGTCTGGTCGCTCATTGAGGAAAAACGGTTTTACGAAGCCCTGGCAGTGTTGCGCCGGGCGATCAGCCGCAACCCGAACAATCCGGAAGCCCATTTTGCCCGGGGATGGGCCTATCAAGGAATGGACCGCATGCCGCTGGCTATTGAGTCGTACCAGGAAGCCCTCAGGTTCAATCCCGGCCACTCGGGAGCCCGGTTGAAGTTGCGGCAGGCGCGGATCGGGGGTCCGTCGCCGGTGCCGGTGGCCACCCCGCCGGCTCCTTCCATCCCGGTACCGATTCTGGAAGACTGAATTCCCCGGTTTAGACGTTCTTTTTTTTCAACCTCTCATTGTTTTGGAACGGGTCGCCGCAGGTTTCCAAAAGCCCGGTCTCGGAGGGGCGTGACTCCCCTCCACATTTTCCTCCCTCTGCTGGAACCCCTTCAATTATTTGTAGTTATGCCGCCTTGGGCCGGTGTTGCGGCAACCGGCCACGGGTGTTTTCCCATTCTTATATTTAAGTTGACAGTTCCCGGACCCCCCCTTTATACTTCGGATTTCATTTGGGATTTGATATAGTTGGAACCCGGATACCCTTGTAAAATTGGGAGTCTCTGCAAACTCCCGATACCCGACAAACCCTGACTTTGGAACATTTCCATGGATAACCCAGAGAACGAAAGCACACCGGAAACCGTTCCGGAAGAAACCGCCACCGAAACCGCTCCGGAAGAAAAAAAGATTTGTATGGACACGGTCTGCAGAATTCTGGACAGTTTCCCGAGCCGGTCGCGTCAGTTTCTGCTTCCCCTGTTGAGCAAAATCCAGAATGAATTTCGATATCTTCCGGAGGAAGTGATCGAACTCGTCATGCGGGAATTAAAAATCACGCGGGCGGAAATTTTTGGGGTGATCTCCTTTTATCACCAGTACCGGATGAGCGAGCCGGGAAAATATATTTACAGATTATGTTACGGAACCGCCTGTTTCGTAAAAGGGGCGCCCATCATGGCCGAGAAACTGAAGGAGAAATACAACATCGGGCAGGGTGAAACGGATGCAACCAAGCTGTTCACGCTGGAATTCGCCTCCTGTCTGGGCAACTGCGGTGCCGCCCCCATGGCCATTATCGGAGACGATTCCTACGGCAACATCGACCCCGAAAAAACCATCCCAATCTGCGAAAATTACTCGCTTTAATTTGAAAATGAAACCGAGGAGCTCCTATCCGTTATGAGCACCGTTGTCAAACAATCGATCCACTTCACGCTCAATGGTCAACCCATCACCGCCCCCGAGGGAACGGTGATTCTGGACGCCGCCAAACGTGAGGGCATCTTCATAACCAATCTGTGTTCCAGTCCGAAACTCAAACCCTTCGCGGCCTGCCGGACCTGCATGGTGGAAACCGTGGTCGACGGCAACAAGGAACTGGTGTATTCCTGCACCCAGCCCATCGCCGAAGGCATGGCGGTGCGGACCAATACCGAGGAAACCGACCGCTACAACAAGTCCTGTCTGGAAATGCTGTTGGTGGAACATCCACTGGACTGCCCCATTTGCGACAAATCCGGGGTGTGTCCGTTGCAGGATAATACCGACGCCCTGCTCATGCACAGCGGACGCTTTGAAATCGCCCGGCGCAACGAACCGAGCATCAAGACCAATCCCATCATCGAGTTTTATCTCAACCGTTGCATCATGTGCGGCATGTGCGTCCGCATCTGCGACGAAACCCAGGGCGTGCAGGCTTTGGATTACCACAAGCGGGGTTACAAGATCACCATCGGCACCGCCAACGAAGAGCCTTTGGACTGTGAATTCTGCGGACAATGCATCACCATCTGCCCAACCGGCGCGCTGTTGGACATGACCTCCCAAGCACGGGGGCTGGCCAACATGTTCAACAACACGCTCACCACCTGCAACTTCTGCTCATGGGGATGCACTATCAAGCTGGAAACCAGAAAGGGCCAACTCGCCCGCATCGAAGGCGACGAAACCCTGGGCCTCGGCATCAATGAGGGCAACCTGTGTGCCAAAGGACGATTCGGCCACGGCATGGTGCAAAACAAAAAGCGCCTGCAGACTCCGTTGCTCAACGTCGGCGGCGAATTCAAGGAAATCGGCTGGGACGAAGCCATTCAAACCATCGCCGAGCGCATCACCACCACGGTGAACCGCAACGGTCCCGCCAGCGTGGCGGCCGTCGGCGGCGAAAAGCTGACCAACGAGGAAAATTATCTGCTCCAGAAACTTTTCCGGGGCGTCATCGGGTCCAACCAAGTCACCAACCTGAATCACTTGCGCGCACCGTACGTGAATCAGTTCCAGCAGAAGTGTTTTGAAGGCGGGATCGTCTCCAAACCCATCACCGAGCTGGAGGAAGCCGACGTGGTCCTGCTGTTCAACACCGATATTCCATCCGAATATCCGGTGGCCGGCAACTCCATCCGCAAGGGCGTCATTTTCACGGGAACGGATATCCTGATCGCCAATCCGCGCAACGTAGAATTCCGGCACGAATCGCGGGTGGAAGTGCGGATGACCTACACGCCGGAAACCGACGCGTTTGTGGCGAACCGGATCAGCCGTATCCTGATCGACAACCAACTCATCGATACCGCCAAAACCAAGGAAGCCCTGCCCAACTACGACGATTTCGTCAACTCGTTATCCCCGTACACCGCGGAGCATGTCCAGAAGATCACCGGACTGGAAGATTCCGTTCTGGTGCGGGCCGCGGAGCGGTTGGGACGCAAGGCTGACCGGTTCATTCTGATCGGCAACGATATCATCGATACCGGCCAGGGCGAAGCCATTCTCAACGCCCTGCTCAATCTCAGTCTGCTTCTGCATCACGGCGGCGAAGGCAGTGTCAACATCTATCCGCCGCGCGAGCATTGCAACTCGCAGGGCGTCAACGATATGGGAATGGTTCCGGAGTATCTTCCGGGATACCGGACGATCACCGACGCCAAGGCCCTCTCCACCCTGTCGCAATCCTGGAATACCGGCAAACTGGACAAACTGGATCAGCCCAACCTGGTCGCAAATCTCTGGGAAAACTGCTCCCAGGGCCATATCAAAATGCTGTATATTACCGGCGAAGACCCCTGCCATTCCAGCCGCAGTGCGTCGGTGGTCAAAGACGGCCTCAAAACGGTGCCCTTCCTGGTGGTTCAAGACATCTACATGACGGAAACGGCGAGCCTCGCGGATATCGTGTTGCCCACCGGTTCCTATGCCGAGAAGGAGGGGACCTTCACCAATATGACGCGCCACGTTCAGCGCGTGGCGACAGCGGTGCTTCCCGAAGGCCAGTCGCGCCCCGATTTTGACATTTTCTGCGACTTGGCGCAGGCTCTCGACAAACCGTTCACCCACACCTCCGTGCGGGAGGTTCAGAAGGAAATCGAACGGGCCGCAACCTGTTATCAGGGAATGTTCCCCGGTAAAAAATCGAGTCAGTGGGCGCCCACGGAATCCGGAACCCAACCGGAGTTTGCCGTTACCGAAGCCGTCACCCCGGAAGAAGCCTCTCAGGGCTTTCCGATGAAGCTGATCACCAACAACCACATGTTCCATATCGGGAGTTACACGCATTATGCCAAGGCGCTAGTGGACATCGGACCCGACTGCGTGGCGGAAATCAGCCACGAGGATGCCCAGGCGATGGCTATCCAGTCGGGTGATTTGATCCGCATCAAATCGGAAACCGATTTTCTGGATATCCCGGTGGCGGTCACCAACCGCACCACTCCGGGCGTCGTCTATGTGCCCAAAAACTGGGTGAACGTGCCGATCAACAAACTGAGAAACGGGGACCCGGGGCTCATCCCGGTCCGTATCAATAGGCAGGGTTAGGAAACGCGAGACACACCATGTCCGATCTGAAAGAAAGTTTACACGCCGAGCATATGGTTCTCAACATGGGACCCTCGCACCCGGCGACCCATGGCACCGTCAAGTTCGTTCTGACGCTGGACGGTGAAACGATAGTGGACTGTTACATCGAGGTGGGTTATCTGCACCGCGGTTTCGAGAAAATGTGCGAAAGCGTCACCTGGACCAACGTCTTCCCCTACACCGACCGGCTCAATTACTGCTCGGCCATCATGAACAATGTCGGGTTTGCCCTGGCGGTTGAAAAACTGCTCGGGATCGAATGCACCGATCGGTGTCAGTACATTCGGGTGGTGACCAATGAGCTGTCCCGCATCTCCGACCATTACACCAACATCGCCGCGGCCGCGCTGGAGTTGGGGGCCTTGACGGCGTTCATCTATTTTGTGGAAGCCCGCGAAATCATCTGGGATTTTCTGGAAAAGGTCTGCGGCGCCCGGCTCACGTCCACCTACATCCGCATCGGCGGCCTGATGTGCGATTTACCGCCCGGTTTTGATAAGGAACTCCAGGCCGTGTACCCGAAACTGGATGGGCTCTTTGATGATGTCGACAAGCTGTTGACCAAAAACCGGATCTTCCTCGACCGCATGCGCGATACCGGCGGCATCTCCAAAGAAAGTGCGATTTCCTTCGGTTTTACCGGACCTTGCCTGCGGGCGTGCGGGATCGACTACGATGTCCGGAAAGCCCAGCCCTATATGCTCTACGACCACTTCGATTTCGATATACCCCTGGGTACGGTCGGCGACAACTTCGACCGCTACCTAGTGCGTATGGAAGAAATCAAGCAGAGCTTCAAAATCATCAAGCAAGCCCTGAAGGAGATGCCCGACGGCCCCATCAACGTCGACAACCCCTACATGCGGCAACCCTCCAAGCAGGATGCCTATTCGAAAATGGAGGAAATGATCGCCCATTTCAAGATGACCATCGACGGCCTGAAACCTCCGGTGGGCGAAGTGTATATGGCCACCGAGGCGGCCAACGGCGAACTGGGTTTTTATCTGGTCAGCGACGGCAGCGGGAAGCCTTACAAATGCCGGGTGCGTCCTCCCTGCTTCACCATGACCGCCGCGGTGGAGGAAATCGTCCGCGGCGCCATGCTCGCCGACATCATCCCGACCTTCGACATGATCAACATGATCGGCGGAGAGTGCGACCGTTAACGGATTCCGCCCGGCGCTCCCCTGTAGCTATTAATTTCCGGGAAACCCCTTCCCTTCGGACATCCCCTTCAATCCCTGACACGGTATGGCCATGACCCGGTTCCTGAAACCCCTGTTCCTGATCGCCGGCGTCCTGCTGTTTATCTGGGCGGTGCGCTCGGTGGATGTGACCGAAGTCGGCAGCCTTCTGTGGCACATGGGTACGGGATTCATTCTGGTGGTGCTGGCTTATGGTGGGGTGGCCGGGTTCGATGCGCTCTCCTGGAAATACGCCTTCAAACCGGAAGAAGCCGGCCAGACCCGTCTCTTCCACCTGCTGCGGATCCGGATGATCGGCGAAGCGTTCAACGCCATCACGCCGTTGGGCACCCTGGGCGGCGAACCGGTCAAAGCCCACCTCTTGAAAGAGCAATACGGTTTGACCTATAAACAAAGTGCCGCCTCGCAGGTGGTGGCGCGGACCACCTTGATGGTGTCGCTGATCCTGTTCATGATTCCCGGCATCGTGTTCCTGTTCATGGGCAACGACATCTCTGAGACCTTCAAGGTCTCCAGCCTGACCGGACTGATCATCTTTTCCGTCCTTATATTGTTGTTCCTGATGTTTCAGGTCACCGGCACCCTGAGCCGGATCGTCCATGGATTCAACCGAATGTTTCCCGCAAAAACCCCGCGCCCGTCGCTGCAGCATCTCGTCGCCCTGTGCAGTATGATGTCCGGCTATTACCGTGAGCATCGCGGTCTATTTCTGAAATCGGTCGTGTACGGTTTTTTCGGATGGGCGGTGGGTATTGTGGAGCTTTATGTCACACTCTATTATCTGGGGACGCCTTTGGCCTTCAGGGAATTGTGGATCATCGAATCCCTTCTGCAACTGGTTCGGGTGGGGAGCTTTTTCATCCCGCTCAGTCTGGGAGCTCAGGAAGGCGGGTTGATCGTCATCTTCGTTTCCATGGGAATGGCCGGCCCGCTGGGTCTGGCGGTTTCTTTAGTTCGGCGCATCCGTGAGTTGATCTGGATTGGTTTGGGATTACTGCTTGGGTGGGGCAAAGCTTTCGGGGTTCAAAAGGAAACCGGGAACCCCTGAAAATTTTTTCTGGGAAATGAGAACCTTCAGTTACAGGACATCACGGCGCACGCCGCGGTCCCCCCGTCCCCACGGGTTGCGCTTCAAGGAATCGGTGAACACGTCGTTCTGCTGAACCAGGCCGTCGTGCGGAGTGCGAATGGTTCCAATACGCTTTTCCTTTAACTCGTTGATAGCGTCTTCGATCATCTTTTCTTCCTCGCTCTTGGGAGTTTCCTTGGGCTTGGGCTTGCCCTGAGGGGCCTGGGCTTGAGCGGTCTGGGTTGGCGCCGCGGGTTTCGAAGAGCCGGAAGCCGGGGTGGCGGTTGACTCACTCGGAGGTGCGGTGGACGGATGGGACCCTGCCAACTGGGCGGTGACTTCCTCTTCGGTCGAGGCCGGGGCGTCTTCCGCATTGAGATCGGCATCAGGTGCGGCGTCTCCGCCTTCCACCTGGGCTGTCTGGTCTCCCGACGCCTCTTCGGCTTCTTTCATGGACGTTTTGAAATTTTTGATACTGCGGCCGAAGGCGCTCCCGATTTCCGGAAGTTTGCCCGCGCCGAAGATGATCATGATAATGACCAATATGACCATCAATTCTGGAAAGCCGATGCCCATCATAACGTCTGTCTCCGTTTGGTGTTAAAACCCTGCCCTTCAGGAATGCGAATTATTATAGCACAACCGTACCGTCCCACCGGGAAAACCCGGCCGGACCTAAGGCGATTCAAATATTATGTTTATTTACATTTAGTTACAATCAAAACCCTACGGTTTTGAGTGAACTCAATAATAAAAAAAACGGGAAGCCGGCTCCCCCCGGCTTCCCATCGCTGACTGTACCGAGTAGTCCGTTAAGTTCCGAGATGGCCGTTCAAAATCGGCGAATTGAGGATCGCCTTGTTGCCGCCGGCGTGTTTTTTGGCCGCTTTGAAATGCATGGTGGCCTCGCCGTGCCGTCCCAGTTTGTCCAGGCAAATCGCTTCATTGAAATGGGTTTGAGCGATGGATGAATCCGCCTTGGACGCCGCCTGGAAATGTTTCAACGCGACATCGTAATGTCCCTGGCCCCAGTGATCGATCCCTTCTTTATTGTGTTTCACCGCCCCAGCGTTGGAATCCCCGGGTAACGACATGGGGCCTTCCCCCGCGAAGGACGAAACCGGCAGCCCGAGCAAACCAAAAACCACCAAAACCAGCATTAACTTTTTCATTAAGGTTTTCCTCCCAAAAGGGTTAAAGAAGTCATTAGGATAGCTGAATCTATCACTTTCCATGTTCAAAAAAAACAAATTTCTTAAACTGCCGAGGCCGTTCGAAGTCCATGGAAAAACCCGAATTGCGCCACCCTGCGAACAAGATTTCCTTTAGCGTGCGAATTTCCAACAGAATGGCCTCATCTTCCCTCATCAAACAATTAGAGTCAATAAATTTATAGGGTCAAGGGCTTGAACCTACGAAGGAAATTCAATAAACTGTAGGGCACTGGTTGAATGTCGCATCAACTCCGGAAATCCCCAATCCATGGAAATCGAAGAGTTAGTCAAAAAAAACCTGGTCAACGGCGATACCCTGGACCTTGAAAAATCCCAGATCGGTGATGAGGGCGCCCGGGCGCTGGCTCAAATGGAAATTCTGGCGCAAGTCAGCCGTCTGGAGCTGGGTGATAACGAAATAGGAGATGACGGAGTGGCCGCCCTGATGGCCAGTCCCCACATCCGCAATGTCAAAATTCTGAATCTGAAATCCAACCAGATCTCCGGGCCGGGAGCGCAAGCCATCGCCAACTCGCCCCACTTGAGCAACCTCGAACAGTTGATCCTGAAGTTCAATAAAATCGGTGAGGAAGGCGCACGGCACCTGGCGGCGTCCGAGAATTTTCCCAAACTGCACACCCTGGACCTGTTTCGCAACCACATGGGTGACGAGGGCGTGGCCGCCATCAAGAAATCCCGATATTTCAAAAACCTCAGCCGGGTGCGCCTGGATTGAATGACGTTGGCCCACGCACGGCATGGACTGATTTGTAAAATGAATCTGACCCTGGAATTTCCCCGAAGCCCCAAGGAACAAATGGCAGGCCTGGTTCATCTTCCGAGAATGGCGGACAAGGCCCGCGCCGCCCGGGACAACACGTTAGGAGAATACATCTATCCCTGTCCCCTGGATGAGATCATGCTGAAGTTTATGGGTGTGGATTCGGATACCTTCCAACACCGGGCCGGCGACGACATGGAAGAAGCTTTGGCCGCCTGGGTGGCCACTCAATGCCGCCACCGCTCCCAGGAGGAGATAATTGCGGTGAACGAGACCCTTCTGAACCGCCAGCCGGACAATCCGGAGAAGTGGAAAAAGTTTTACGAAATCCGGGACCGGTTGGACCCCACCCGGAAAGAGATCACCACCTGGGTGGATTTGATCGATCTGGAAGAAGGACGAAGCTGAACCGCTGACACTCGCCGGCCTCTAAACGTATTGCTAAAAGAGTTATGAAAAATATCCTGAGAAACCAAAAAATAAACAGAGACCCCAACCGGGAAAACGCGCCCCGGACCTGGAAGACTGTTTTGTGGAAAATCACGCTTTGGGGTTTTCTGACGGGCCTGGTCCTGGGTTTCACGGGAGCCGGCATTCTGTATTTCAAATACTCCGACGGCTTGCCGGATGTCCGCGCCTTAAAGAATTATCAACCCAACATCATCACCAAATTGTATTCCGATCAGGATGAGCTGATCGCCGAGTTTTTTATCGAAAAGCGCATCCTGGTGCCGTTCGATGAAATCCCCCTGCGCTTGAAACAGGCCACCCTGGCGGTGGAAGATTCGGGTTTTTATTATCATCTGGGAATCGATCCGAAGGCCATCATCCGCGCCTCCATTGCCAACTTAAGAGCGGGACATGTGGTGGAAGGCGCCAGCACGATCACCCAGCAGTTGACCAAAACCCTCTATCTCTCCCCGCAAAAGAAAATTGAGCGAAAAATCCGGGAAGCCATTCTGGCGATTCGCATCGAATTGATTTTCACCAAGGATGAAATTTTCGAGATGTACCTCAATCAAATTTATTACGGTCACGGCGGTTACGGGGTGGGTGCGGCGGCCCGTACTTATTTCGGAAAAGAACTGAAGGACTTGACGATCGCCGAATGCGCCATGATCGCCGCCTTGCCCAAGGCGCCCACGCATTATTCGCCCTACAACCATCTCGATAAAGCGCTCAAGCGGCGGGATCACGCCCTGCGCCGTATGCTCCACGACGGGTTTATCACCGAAGAAGAATACGAGGCGGCGGGGGCGGAACCGCTCGAGCTGGGAGGCGTCAAGGGCATGCTCAACAAGGCACCCTACTTCGTGGAACATATCCGGAGGTTCATTCAGAAAAATTACGGGAGCCAGAAGCTATACCGGGACGGGATGAAAATTTACACCACCCTGAGCCTGGAAAATCAGATCACCGCCGAACGGGTGGTGAAGATGGGTCTCCGCCGGGCGGACAAACGGTATGGGTACCGCGGACCGTTGGGCAATATCGACCCCGATCAAGGCCTTGAAGTTCTGAATGCTCTGCTGATGGAACTCAACAAACGGCCGACGGATCGCCACCCAAAGACCGGGGAGCCGGGTAAGACGGCAGTCGATGCCCATAGCGCCACGGCCGATCCCAACCCGTCGGCGATGGAAACCGTTGAGGCGGCCACAGACCCCGTCGAACTTGTTCCACCGGTGCTTTTTAAGGAAGGGGATCTGGTCAAGGGCGTCGTCATTCGAATCAAAGATGAAGAGGTCGCCGTCTATCTGGGCGGCGCCCAAGGCACGATCCGTCTCGAACAGATGGACTGGGCCCGCCAACCCAACCCCAAGCTGGATGGGAAATACCACCAGATCACCCATCCCCGTCAGGCGCTCTCCAAGGGGGATATTATCGAGGTCAAGGTGCTGTCGGCTCTGGATGGCGGCGGCTGGGACCTGGCGCTCGAGCAGGAGCCCGAAGCGGAAGCGGGCCTGATCAGCCTGGAACCCAGCACCGGGTACATCAAAGCCATGGTAGGCGGTTATGATTTCACCAAGAGCCAGTTCAACCGCGCCACCCAGGCGGTGCGCCAGCCAGGTTCGGCGTTCAAGCCCATCATCTACGCGACCGCGATTCAGGACGGCTATACGCCTGCCAGCATCATTATCGATTCGCCGGTCATCTTCAGGGAAAAGGAAGATACGTTTGACAAATGGAAGCCGGTCAACTTTGAAAAGAAATTTTACGGTCCCACGTCCGTCCGAACGGCGCTGACCCATTCCCGCAATGTGGTCACCATCAAACTCCTGCAAAACACCGGCGTGCCCAAAGCCATCCAAATGGCCCGCCGGCTGGGAATCACCACCGATCTGGCCAACAACCTGTCCATTGCGCTGGGTTCCTCCGGAGTGACGTTATACGAACTGGTTTCGGCCTACTCCATTTTCGCCAATCAGGGGGTGCGTATCCCGCCGGTCTCCATCCGCATTATCAAGGACCGCAATGATGAAGTTCTTTACGCCTATGAACCCATGGGCGAAGCCGTTATTTCGCCGGGGGTCGCGTATGTGATCACCAACATGATGGAGAGCGTGGTCCGGTATGGCACCGCGCACGTCATCACCGAAACCCTGCACCGTCCCATCGCCGGGAAAACCGGCACCACCAACGACTATAACGATGCCTGGTTCATCGGATTTTCCCCCGAACTGGTCACCGGCGTCTGGGTGGGAAAAGATCGGGACGAATCGCTGGGGATCAATGAAACCGGGACGCGCACCGCGATACCGATCTGGACAATGTTTATGGAGAACGCATTGAGAAACCTGCCGGTCAAGAGCTTTCCGATACCCAATGACGTGACCTTTGTTAAAATCAATCCGGAAACCGGGCAGGAAACCGACTTTGACGATCCGAAGGGACGGTTTGAAGTCTTTCTGAACGAAAATCTGCCTGACAGCAGTCTGGTGGATGTCCGCCCTCTGGAAGAAAATATCTTTTAGAGATTTCTATTCTTCGTCCGGTGCCGGTGGGGTCTCGGCGGATTCCAGAACCTGCTCCACAATTTCTCCCTCCTTCACCGTCAACTTGACCAGCGTTTTATTGGAATCGCCGGAAGGCAGGATGGTGGTGTCCCCGGAGACACCGGGAAAATCCTTTAGGGAACGCAACCCGTTCAAAACATCGAGGCGATTGAACGCCCCTTCCCGGATCAGTTTCACGAAGATATTCGCGACATCGTAGGATTGAGCCGAATGAATGGTGGGATTCTGCCCGAAGGTGGAAAGAAACATATCGACAAACTTCACGGTGCGTTCATTTTCAGAGTTAACATAAAACCCGTCCACGAACAAAACCGTTTTGAGAAAATTGCGGGCGCTTTCCACCAGCTCGCGGGAGTTCCAGCCGTTGCCCCCCATCAACAGAATCTCCTCAATATTATAAAAGGCCAATTGGGGAACGATGAGACGGACTTTGTCGTAATACCCGGGGATAAAAATGGCATCGTAATTCAATTCCAAGGCGACCTTCAGGGCTTCCACCTTATCGTCGGCATACAGCCCGCCTTCCACCAGCGGCCGGGACTTATTCCCCTTGTCATTCAACGGCGGGGGCTGGGTGCCCCGTTTGATATGCCGCTGGATACGGGCTTTCAGGCGGTCGTCGGCGATTCCTCCGATTTGTAAAATCTGCTTTTTAAAATCCGTCTGCTTCCGGTCATAAGGAATCGATTCGACGATATGCCCGCCGGAGGACCGGATTTCCTCCTCGAACACCTGCCGCATGGTTTCCCCGTAAGGTTCGGTGGGATAGATCACCACAAACCGGTACAGGTTCAACTCGTTGATGGCATGCCGCGCCAGAAAGCGGGCTTGCAGTTCTTTGGTGAGGGCGTTTCTGAAAATGTAGGGACTTTTTTCGGCCAATCCGTGGGTCGAGGCGGTGGGGGTGAACACCGGCAGTTGGTATTTCTCCAGAATGGGAATCACCGCCTTCACTTCCTCGGTCAGTACGGGTCCGATGATTCCAATGACATTCGGGTCCTGTGCCAATTCCTCCACCACCTGAACCACCTTCCGGCCCAAGCCGGAATCCTTGATCACCATTTCCAGCCGGCTTTTATCCCGGGTGGCCAGTTGATTGATCGCAAGCTGAATGCCCTGCAACACCTGCTGGCCGACCAGCGCCCGTTTGCCGGACAAGGGCAGGACCACACCGACGCGCATCGCCCGGGTCGCATCGGTTTTCAGACGGAGGAGCAACTTTTCATAATGCTCCCTCATATCATGGTCCGGGAAACGAAAAATGAACTCTTCCAGGCTGGTTTGATAATTTCCCAGATCGCGTTCGACACGGTAATTCAAAATCAACCGCTGTAATATCAAATCCGCCGGAAAGCGGGACCCCAGGGTCCCGGCCAGGGAGACCAGTTGCTTTTTGGTCAGCTTCTCTTTAACGATGGTTTCGATGTAACGGATGGCTTCCTGTTTGATTTCCGGGAACGGACTTATATCGATGATCTGCCTGAATTTTTTAAACGCTTTTTCGAGTTCCAGCCGCTGGTCGTCGATGTAACCGAGGTAAACAAACGCCTGCCACTTTTGCATCGGATCGGGATTGACCTGAACCGCCTGCCGGAACAGTTTTTCGGCTTCCGGGTATCGCTTCAATTCGAAGTAGCACCGGCCCATATCCAGTTGGACGCGATACACCAGCGTGGAATCGGAAAAATTTTCCAGAAAATACTGGTAGTTCCTCAGTGCGGAGAGGTAGGATTTATTCTTGATATCCATCTGCCCCAGCCGCATAACGGCCTTGGCTGCACGGAGGTCGAGGGAAAAGGCCCTTAGAAAATCCTCATAGGCGGCGCGGGCCGGCATCAGCTGGTTTTCGTGAAACAGGGTTTCAGCCTTGGCAAACAGGGTGTCGGCACCGCGGCGGGATTCAAAATCCTGGCTCAGCACGGAAGTTCCCGCAACGAGCCACCCGGAGAGTATGGCCGAAAAGAAACAAATCCAATAGATAAGAGTTCGCAGGGTCCAGGGCCGTGGGGATCGGCTCATTCATTACCCTCGGTTTTGGCATTGATGTTGTGCTTTTTGACCCGGTAGCGCATGGAGCGAAAACTCAGGTTCAGGAGTTTGGCGGCCTTGTTGATCATGCCGTCAGTTTTACTCAAAGCGCCCAGGAGCATGCTCTTTTCGATGTTGTCCAACGTCTGCTCCAGATCGACCGGCCCCTCGCCCTCAATGGCGGGGATGAGATTGTCCGCAGGCGAAGGCGCCTTAAAAATTTCTTCCGGCAAACTGGAGACGCGGATCAAACCGCCCGGTCCCAGCACCACCGCCCGTTCGATGGTATTTTCCAATTCACGGATATTGCCGGGCCACTCATAATTCTCCATGCACTTCAGCGCATCGGGTTCGATACCCTGAATTTTATCTTCTTTGTCATGCTGTTCGTTGTACTTGTTGATGAAGTGCTGGACCAAAAGCGGAATGTCCTCTTTGCGTTTGCGCAGAGGCGGTATTTCGATGGAAATGACTTTCAGGCGGTAGTACAAATCCTCCCGGAAGACTTTCTGTTTGACTCCCTCGGCCAAGTCCCGGTTGGTGGCGGCAAGGATGCGTAAATCCACCTTGATCGGCTTGGTGCCTCCGACCCGGGTTAATTCTCTCTCCTGCAAAACCCGCAGGAGTTTCACCTGGGTCGAATGCGGTGCTTCGTACACTTCATCCAGAAAAAACGTCCCCTTGTGGGCGGCTTCCATCAGCCCGATCTTGGTGGAATCGGCACTGGTGAAGGCGCCCTTTTCATGGCCGAACAGTTCGCTCTCCAGCAGATTTTCCGGCAAGGCCCCGCAATTGATCGAAATGAACGGGTAGTTCTTCCGGGAACTGTTGTAGTGAAGCGCCTTGGCGACCAACTCCTTGCCGGTGCCGCTTTCGCCGCCGATCAGGACCGTGGCGTTGCTGTTGCTGACCTTCTCGATATACTCGAACACCTTTTTCATGCCCGCGTTTTGGCCGATGATGTTGCCAAACTGGTATTTGTCCTTGAGAGCGAATTTGAGATAGGTGTTTTCTTCGGCCAGTTGTTTTTTTTCGGAGGCGTTGCGGATGACGAGCATGAAATCCTTCATGTTGAAAGGCTTGGTAATATAATCGTAGGCGCCCTTCTTCATGGTTTCCACGGCGGTTTCGGCGGAGGCATACCCGGTCATCATGATCACCGGCGTCTCCGGGCGAACACGGTTGACGGCGTCCAGCACATCGATGCCGTTGGAACGGGGCATGTTGATATCGGTGATAACGACGTCATAATCGTTACCCTCGACCATCTCCACGGCCACCTCGCCGTTGCGGGCGGTCTCCACCTCGTAACCCTCATTTTTGAGGGCGATGGAGAGCATTTCCCGCATGCTCTTTTCATTGTCGACGACTAAAATGCGACTCATAATGGTTTAGAACAATTTGTCACCGAAGATTTCCGAATAGCGCTTTAACCGGAGAGCGTTGAGCCGGATAAATCCTTCGGCATCGTTTTGACGGTAAACCTCATCCTTTTCAAAGGAAGCGGTTTCCGGGCAGTAAAGAGAGCGGTCCGCTTTGCGTCCCGTAACCCTGCAGTTGCCTTTGTACAACTTGAGGCGGACGGTACCGGTCACCGGCTTCTGCACATCATCCATCATTTTTTGAAGCAGAAGCCGTTCCGGCGAATACCACATTCCATTATAAACCAATCGCGCGTAGGCCGGTATGAGGGAATCCCGGAGATGCATCACTTCCCGGTCGACGGTGATGGTCTCCAGATCCCGGTGGGCGGCATGCAGGAGGGTGCCACCGGGGGTTTCGTACACGCCCCGCGACTTCATTCCAACAAACCGGTTTTCAACGATATCGATCCGGCCGATCCCGTTCTGCCCGCCAAGCTCGTTCACCCGGGCCAGCAAATGAACCGGGCTCATCCGCTCTCCATTCACAGCTACAGGATCGCCGTTTTCATAGCCGATTTCAAGTACTGTCGGCGTGTCCGGGGCCTTCTCCGGAGACACGCTCAACCGGAACATATCCTCGTGCGGCTCGTACCAGGGATCTTCCAGTACCCCGCCCTCGTAGCTGATGTGGAACAGGTTGCGGTCCATGCTGTACGGTTTGTCCTTGGTCACGGGAACCGGGATGCCGTGGCTCTTCGCATAATCGAACAGGCTGGTGCGCGAATCCAGATGCCACTCCCGCCAGGGGGCGATGATCTCGATATCCGGGTTGAGGGTTAGGTAGGTCAATTCGAACCGCACCTGGTCGTTGCCCTTGCCGGTGGCGCCGTGGGACACCCCTTCGGCCTTTTCCAGACCGGCTACGCGGATCTGCGCCTTGGCGATCAGCGGCCGGGCGATGGCAGTGCCCAGGAGATAATTGTTTTCGTAAAACGCGTTGGCCCGCAACATGGGAAAGACGAAATCCTTGACGAATTCATCTTTCAGGTCCTCGATATAAACTTTGCTGGCGCCGGTGGCGAGGGCTTTTTCCCGCACCCGGTCCAACTCCTCCCCCTGGCCGAGATCGGCGCAGAATGCGATAACCTCCGCCTCGTACTCTTCCTTGAGCCATTTGATTATGACCGAGGTATCCAGCCCTCCGGAATAGGCCAGCACAATTTTATTCAATTTCTTTTTCATGTGTCGTTTCCCAAGCCTGCGGTTGAACAAATAAAAACAGCCACTTTATCACTGAATCGCGGTTTCTCCCAGAGCAAAATAGGCCGCGCCCGTCAGCGGAGCCTGTTTGTTCATAACAGCTTGGACGGGAACCTGAGCCAGAAGATCCCTGAACTTCCGCGGGTCGCGAAAAGCCTCCAAAAACAGATCGGTCTTCCGCAGAGGCAGAATTTCGGGGGTGATCCGGCACCGGCCGTCGTGCACCGGACCGGCGGCTCCCAGGCAGGCACGGGTGATCCGGGGTTGGGTTTCTTTCAGGAAACTTTCGAGCAGCGGGACCGGACCGGGATAATCCCGGCTGACATAACTGCGTTCACCGCCAGTCGGGGAGTTCCTCCGTTTTCGTGAAACAGAGCAAGATTGATTTTACTGCCGCCGACGTCCCCCGCGAGAATCATGAACCGGTCCTATTTGAGAAAGGATGCGATCCTTCCATCCAGCGCGTTCTGGTCCCTGGTGAATGATTGCAGGGCGGACTGGGTCATGAGATCGTCGAGGGCAATGGCACCGGACCAGTCGGCCAGCTTCGGAATTTTGCCGTCGTCCTGGATTTTGTTCAGGTCCTGTCCGGTAAAAGGGTGAAATAAATCGAGTCCGCTGTCCTCGCACAACCGGATCAGATCAAAACCGGACATTTGATCCAGGTCACCGCGGGCCATCAAGCGGTCGACCGACTTCCGAAAATCGCCGTCCACATCCCAGAGCTTCGCCACCCGGGCGCTCCAGTCGTGTCCCGAACCCAGTTCCGGATTTAAAGCGGTGCCCTCGGTTTTCTGAATCTGATCCGGGGTGCGGCCGGATTCCTGGAACTCCTTCATCGCCTTGGGGGGAATGGTCTGCACGTCGAGCCCCGCCAGGGTCGCCACCTGGCCGCCGTTGCGTATACTCGCGGCGATCAGACGGGTTTTCACAGCGGCGTGATTGTTTCGCACTTCTTCCACGGCGCTCTGGGTATGCAGGGTGACTTTTTCGCCGACCCATTCGCCGCTGCCGGCGGAGTTGTCCGCCACCACGGCGTTGAGCCGTCCCAGGAACACGTTGACATAGTTCGGGTTAGCCAGCCGGGCGGCGAGGTAATTCTGGCGCGCGGAAAAACCCAGGGTGAGATTCACCGGGATGTTTTCCTGCCGTATCCGCCGCGTCGCCAGCAGGCCTTCCGGCGTCAGGGGAACCTTGACAATGAAATAGTCGGGACATACCGCGAAATACCGTTTGCCGTACTCGACGCTTTTTTCGATGTCGCGCGAAATGGCGGGGTGCAGTTCGACACTGACTTTCACCTTGAACGCCTCGACCAGTCTCAAAGCGATGCGGCAATTGATCACAAAACCGACTTCCATTATCAGTTCCTCGCGGCTGAGGCCGGATGCGGCTTCGGCGAGTTTGTCCACGGTCTCCTGGATCACGGCGTCCATGACGCCGCTCTGCACCACCTGGTTGGCCAATGTGTTGTTGGTGGTGAGCGCGGTCAGTTCGGTCTTCCAGATCGACTGCGCCAGCTCCAGATCCCCGGTATCGATCCACAACTCGGAGCCCAGCTCTTTCAGGCGGGCCAATAGCGGGTCGCTTGGGTATTGATTGGAAGGTTTGTCCGGACGGATATCCTGGAATGCGATACGATGAACGGTTTCACTCAAATCTTTGCTGAGGGTCCCCACTATTTATTTTCCTTCTCATAACCTGGCTTGTTCAATAGTCGAAACATGTTGGTTTTGTATAATTCAACCCCCGGCTGGTCGAACGGATTGACGCCCATTAGGCCGGCCGACAGGGCAATGGCCCGCTGGAAAAAATAGAACAGATAGCCCAGGGTATGAGCGCTGCGGTCTTTCACCGTCAGGGTCATGTTGGGTACGCCGCCTTCGAGGTGTGCCCGGGCGGTGCCCTGCCAGGCTTTATCGTTCACCTCGTCGAGGCTTTTGCTGGCGAGGTAGTTCAGGCCGTCCCGGTCTTCCGGGGATTCCGGTATCGGCACCGCATGATTCGAAGCGGCCACCCGGAGAAACGTCTCGAACAGAATGCGGTGGCCCTCCTGCACCCATTGTCCCAGCGAATGCAGGTCGCCCGGGTATTCGGCTGATGCCGGAAAAATGCCCTTGCCGTCCTTACCCTCGCTCTCCCCGGCCAATTGCCGCCACCACTCTACCATAGTTTTCAGGGCCGGGTGAAACGCGGCCATGAGCTCGAGAGTTTTCCCTTTTCGGTAAAACATATTGCGAATGGCGGCGTAGCGATAAGCGGGGTTCTGGTCGAGGCCGGAATGATTGGAGGTCTGCTGTTCGCAATCGGCGGCTCCGGCCATGATCGCTTTGATATCCAGTCCGGCCACTGCGATGGGCAACAATCCGACGGGAGTCAGAACCGAATAACGTCCGCCGACATTGCCGGGAATCACGAACCGTTGATACCCCTCCTCATCCGCCAACTGCTTGAGGGCTCCCTTATCCGGGTCGGTGGTCACGAAGATGCGCCTGCGCGTTTCTTCCGCTCCAAATTGTTTCTCCATGAACGGCTTGAGCAGGCGAAACGCGATAGCCGGTTCGGTGGTGGTTCCGGATTTGGAGATCACGTTCAGACACACCTTTTTGTTTTCCAAAATCTGCAAGAGATCGTGCAGGCTGTCGGAACTGATGTGGTGGCCCGCAAACAGCATTATCGGTCCGCCCCGCGCGGCCGGAGAAAGCTGATTCAAAAACGCATGGCATCCGAAATCAATCGCGGCCTTGGCCCCGAGATAGGAACCACCGATGCCGATGGACACGAAGGCTTCGCAGTGTTCCCGGATCCAGGCGGCGGAATTTTCTATTTCCTTGAGTTGGTCCGGCGTGGTTTGCGAGGGCAGATGCAGCCAGCCTAGAAATTCCGATCCCGGCCCTTTACCGGATTCCAGGTCCTGGTGAACCCGGTCCACCTCGGGTTGCAGGCCGGCGAGCTCCTGTTCCGTCACAAAGGGTTGGATAGGGTCGGTATCGAGTTCCAGGGATTCGGTCATGATTCGTTGAGAGGCAGGTGTCCTTAAATGAATGCGCGGATTATTGGGTCGGAGGCCGGTCGTCCAGCGCAATAATAAAATAGGATCGGATCTTCTTCTGATTCATCAGGTTGGCGGCGACTTTTTCCGCGGTATCGCGTTCGCGGAATTTTCCCACCCGGACTTTATACCAGAATCCTCCCTCTATACGTTGGGTTTTCATGACATACACGCCTTCCACCTTATTTTTTTTGAGTTGGCGGACGGTGGCGTCGGCTTGGCTCTGGCTTTTTACCGCGGCCACCTGGAGGGTAAAAACTTGCACCGGGGGAACCGCCGCTTGCTCCGGGGGAGCTATCGGCACGGGTTGGGGGGCCGAGATCAGGGCTTTCCAATCTACCGCCACCGCGGCATAAAACATCCCGCCCAGGAAGAGCCCCGCGAGGACCAGCTTGGTGGCGATGCTCAGGCCTCCCAGAACGTTCAATCCGTCGAATACCTTGAACACCATGTTCTTGACCAGGTTGAACAACCTGCTTCCCAGCACCGCGACTTTTTTTGCGAGAACCTGGAGACCGGTCGGACTCAACCCAGTCGCCACCTTCAACCGCTCGAGGGCCCGCTTGTCCTCGGGGTGAAACAAGGTGACCTTTTTCCATCGCTCGGACACCCGGGCCTCCTGAGCCAGGCGCAGGAGACGCTCTTGGGTCCGGTGTTCCAGCGTGTCGAACACCTGTTTGCACCGGGTATGCAGATCGGGATCGAGCACCTTGAACCGTTTTTCGCAATAGCTGGTCCCGATGAGGTACATCAGGGTTCCGCGCTGATCCTCCGGCAGGGCGGTCAGCGATTCCAGATAAAAATTGACGGCGAGATAATCGGCCCGCTTTTTTTCCAGCAGGTGCGGGAGCATGAACTCCACCAGGGGTTCCCGCTGACCGGTGTTCAACTGCAGGGCTTTCAGAAACACCGGCTCGGATTGATTGGTGAAGCATTCCTGTTTGAGAAACACCGTGACCATGTGGTTCAGCAATTCCCGGTCGGCATAATCCTCGGTCTTCAAAATCACCAGCTCCAAGTCGATTTCCTGATCGGCCAACTCCTCCTTGCGGGTCAACGCGGAGACCAGAACGTTCCGGTAGCGGGTTTGTGTGGGATCTTGCAGAAAGGCCTTCAGAAAGGTGTTGAGGGCTTCCGGATCTTCAGAACCGGTGCTCAACAGAAATTCGGCATAATTCTGAACCAACTGCTCCCGCAGAACGCGCCCCTGGGCGGGCAGAAAATAAGAGGACTCGGTGAAGTGGACCAGGGCCTGGAACCGGTTTCTGATTTCCGGCCCCACCTGTTTCAGGTCGATTTGCCGGAGACCGGCCTGCGCCCGCAGAAACCGGTGTTCGCCAAACATGCCGAACACCACAAACCCGAAAAAAAAACAGACCCCAACCACAATCCATTTAATCCACAGGTCGTTGAAATGCACCTCCGGCAGGGCCACCTCGTGCAGGAAAAACAGGATCGCGTAGCCGAAAACCAAAACCAGAAACAGCGACAGTCCGGTGCGTACCAAATAGTATTTAAAGCTCTGGTAAAACATCTTCCTCTATATTCTGGGGATTCGGGATTATGGGATCGATGGACGGGAAAAACCCCTGGACCGAATCGGTTGACGGCGGCAGTGTCAGCACGACCTCGTTTTTGATGGCAACCCTTATTTTTTTGCGGGTACTCAGATTGGCGATAAAACCGGTTTCCTCATCAATCTCGGCGAACCGGATGCCTTCCGGCACGGGAAAGTTGACCTGGCTTTTCCCCTGCAACCCTTTTTTCATGAAATAGGCCCAGATGGGTGCGGCGGCGCTGCCCCCGGTCAGTCCCCGGCCCTGCCGGTCGATCATGGAGACGTTGCTATCGTACCCCACCCAGACCGAAGCCGAGATATCCTTGGTGAAGCCGTCAAACCAGGCGTCTTTGTAATCGTTGGTGGTTCCGGTTTTGCCGCCGGCGGGATGCCGGAACCCCATGCGCCGGATCCCGCTTCCGGTGCCCTCTTCCACCACACCCCGCATCATGTCGAGCAGGGGGTAAATGGATTTCTGGGAAAACCGCTGGACGCCGAAATAGAAATGCTCGTAAAGGGTGTTGCCGCGAAAATCCTCGATCCGTTCCACCACATAGGGTTCGTTCAAAATTCCCAGATTGGCGATGACGCTGTAGGCTCCGGCCATTTCCAGGGGCGAGACGCCGGTGGCACCCAGCGCCAGCGACAGGTGGGGTCCCAGGTCGCTGGTGATGCCCATCTGGCGGGCGGTTTTGATCACCCGCTCCGGGGTGATATCGTACACCAGCTTGGCGGAAATCACGTTGAGGGATTTCATCAGGGCCCGCTTCAGGACCAAATCCCCGTAATAAGTTTCATTGAAGTTTTTCGGTTCCCAGGTTTTCCCCGGAGAAATTTCCAGAACCACCGGTTCGTCCCTCATCAGTGTGGCGGGGGATATCCCCAGAGTTTCCATGGCCGACAGGTAAACGATCGGCTTGAAAGACGACCCCGCCATGCGGTTGTTGGAGACCGCGCGGTTGAACTGGCTCTGGGCGAAATCCCGTCCGCCGAGCAACACGCGGATCGCGCCGGTTTTGTTTTCCAGGGCGACCACGGCGGCCTGCAATCGCTCCCCGTCCTCGCCGGGCCTCATGCGCCGGTCCAGGACTTTCATGTGAGTGGTCACGGCCTGCTGGGCATACTGCTGGAGGCGGGTATCGAGGGTGGTAAAAATTTTGAGACCGCCGAAATGCACAAACTCCTTGCCGTATTCCTTTTCCAGTTTGTCGATCACGAATTGCAGGAAGTATTGATTGGGATTGGATTGAAGGCGGCGCAGCACCAGTTCCAAATCGGTTTCCAACGCCTCCTCCATCTGGATGGGACTGATAAAGTTGGAGCGGACCATGCGTTTCAAAACGGTTCGTGTACGATTCATGGCGCGTTCGAAATTATTAAATGGATTGGCGCTGTTGGGGGAATTGGGCAGGCCGGCCAGCAGTGCTGCCTGCAGGAGAGTCAAATCCTTGGCCCGCTTCCCGAAATAAACCAACGAGGCATCCTCCACGCCATAGGCACCGCTCCCGAAATACACCTGGTTGCAGTAGGCCTCGAGAATCTCGTCCTTGGTGAAGGTGGCTTCCATCTGCAGGGCAATGAGGAGTTCCTTCAGTTTGCGGATCCATTTTCTTTCGAAGGAGAAGAACAGATTTTTGGAAAGCTGTTGGGTGATGGTGCTGCCGCCTTGGGAAATCCTCATGCTTTGAAGGTTTCGGACCATGGCGCGCGCCAGGGCGATGTGGTCGACCCCATTGTGGCTGTAAAACCGGGAATCCTCGGTGGCGATCATGGCCTGGGTGAAGCGCGGGGAAATTTCATCCAGGGGCACCGGGTGCCGTTGCCCCAGAACCTTGATCACATTCCCCTCGGAAGAATAAATTTCGGTCGGCAGGCTGAGGTTAATTTTTTCAAGGCTGTCCGGCAGTTGCGGCAGTTCGTCCTTCAGGTCCAAATACAGGACCAGACTCAGCAGAGAGACCGCCATCACCGCGGTAAATATGGAAAAAGCTATTTTTTCAAAAAGACGGCGCTTCAATTCAGGTCTCCTTGATAATCGCCGAAGGGGGACACCGCCTCGAGGGAATCGTCCTGAACGGGGATTTCAATCTGGGAGAGCAGGTTGTCTGAAATCAAAGCGGGCACCGGGAGGATCAGGACTTCGGTATAAAAATCACCCTGGTACTCGACACCCAATTTCACGGGAGGCGGATACACATCTGAATCAACCTCTTCTTTTATCCCGACGCGGGACACGTGATAGTTTTTCTTGAAGAACCACTGGGGATCGGGAAACAGATTCTTCTGGGCGTCATAACCCAGAGTTTTCATCACCCGCATGAAATCGGCAAATGGAAGAATCGAGGTGGCACCAAACCCGGCTTCCTCCAGCGTGCCTTGGAAAATGTCCTGGCTCAGGGAATTTTCCCCCATGCCTTCCGAAGATAAAAACACCTCCCGAATAGGAAAGTTCTGGTTGTTGATAAAGCTGATGGTGATCCACTCCCCGAACTGGGTCAACAGGACCCTCTGCCAATCGCGGTTGGAATCGATTTCCAGGAGTTCGTAGGGGGAAACGACTTTTTGGGCCAGGTGCTCCGGAAATTCGAAGTACAGTTGCAGAAACTTTTTGCGGGAGACCATCTGCGGAACGGAGGGATGGAGCTTTTCAAACAGTTCCTTGAAGGACTGGATGGATTCGGAGCTTTGTTCCTGGGTGTTCAGGCGGGTGAGGATGGACTCGATTTTCTTCTGGGCGACGATTTTTTCGCGGTCCCGCTCCCAGATGCGGCCCAGTTGAGGACGCGTATGATTTTCCCATTTGAGGTAATTCCCGACCCCCCGTTCAACCACCTTACCAAAAATCTCAAGGGAAAAAATCGCTAACAGGGCCACGAAAAACACGATCCCATTCAGATTTCCCAGTATTCCAGGTTTGTTCAAAACCTCATCTCACGGTTATTTTCGGAATGGATTTGGTAATCATCTTCAGCCGATCGATTTTTTCCTTGAGGGCTTTTTTGTCGAGCTTTTTCCGTCCGGGTTTGCCCTTCTTTTTGCCCGTTTTGCCCATTGTCTTTTTGGCCGGCGGCTTCTGCTCCACAGGAAGGATCACGAAGTGTGTCTCTTTCGAGGTCACGGTCTTTTTGGCTTTGAGGCCGGGACCCGTCGCTTTGTAGTTGTTTTCCAAATCTTTGAGAAAAGCTGATTTCAAAACCTTCGGCATGCGCCGGAAAGCGGAAACGGCTTTTTTCTCGGCATCGTCCAAAGCCAGGATGCCCTCGCGGGTTAATTTTTTAAACACAATGCTGCCGCTTTGAAAGTTCACCGACTTCACTTCAGGAGGAGCCAGGTTCAGGGTTTCAGTATCCATCGGCAGGATGGAAAGCTGATCGATTTTCTGGGTCAGCAGATTCTCGAGAGACATATTTCCCAGCCGCGCCATTTTCACCAAAACCGCGACCGGCGCATCCCGTTCTCCCGCTTCATAGCGCACGTAGGTTCGGAAACCCACTTTTAAAATATCGGACATAGTGGATTGAGTGCATCTCAATTCGCGGCGGATCGTTTTCATATTTTGAGCCAAAATCGACATGGATCAACCTCCTGGTTTGATAAACTTTTAATATTATATCCACGGCAAGGTTGATTACACAACCAGTATTCCCTCGGACTGAAAAACATCCTGGAAACGGGGAAATCAAACTTCAGGAATTGAGGATTTTCGCGGCCTCTTGGGCGGAGTAGGTCAAAATCATTTTGGCCCCGGCCCGTTTGATGCTGAGCAGAATCTCCATCATCACGCGGGAGCCGTCGATCCAATCCTTCTCGGCGGCGGCTTTCAGCATGGAATATTCGCCGCTGACACTATAGGCGGCGACAGGCACGGCACATTCTTCCCGCACCCTCCAGATAATATCCAGATAAGCCAGCGCGGGTTTGACCATCACGATATCGGCGCCCTCATCAATATCTTCCCACACCTCCTTCAGGGCCTCGGTCCCGTTGGCCGGATCCATCTGGTATGATTTGCGGTCGCCGAACTGCGGGGCTGAATCCGCCGCCTCCCGGAAAGGCCCGTAAAAAGCCGAGGCGTATTTGGCCGCATAGGACATGATGATGATGTCGGTGTGACTGGTTTCATCCAGCATCTCGCGGATGGCCTTGACTCGTCCGTCCATCATATCGGAGGGTGCCACCATATCCGCCCCGGCGTCCGCATGGGTCAGAGCCGTTTTGGCCAACAGTTCCAGGGTAGCATCGTTCAGGATTTTATCGCCTTCCACCAAACCGCAGTGCCCGTGATCGGTGTATTCGTCGATGCAGACATCGGTGATGACCACAAGCTCGGGAACCGCCGATTTGATTTCGCGGATAGCCCGCTGGACCACGCCATCGGGGTTGTACGCTTCCGAGCCCCGGGCATCTTTCTGGTCGGGGATGCCGAACAGGATCACCGCCGGAATGTTGAGCCGGTGGGTTTCCCTGGCGTCGGCCACCGCATGATCAATGGATTGACGAAACACCCCAGGCATGGAGGAAATCGCCTCTTTCCGGCCCTTGCCTTCGCACACGAAGATGGGATGAATCAGGTCGTCCGAAGACAGAGTCGTCTCCCGCACCATTCTTAAAATGGCCGGGTTTTTACGTAATCGCCGCGGTCTGTGGATGGGAAATGGCATGAAACTCTCCTCTACCCCTTCTTTGTCACTTTTCCACTTTTTTCAGGCAAAAAAAAACCTGAAACCCATTTTATCATAAGGGCTAACGTCTATTTTGGCCAGGTTCCCGGACCTACCCCTCCTGAAACCGAAAAATTACCCTAACCATGGTGGTCCCGGCAAAAAAGGCCCGGTAAAATTTTGACGGCGGCCCGGTTTGGTGAACTTTTTTTCAAGTCTTATTATACTATTAAGTTTTTTAGATACAACAGGTTAAGCTGTTGTCTCGGGGTCCAAATTTACATGGCACGCATATTGCTGTGTATCTATTTCAAAATATGACGTTATAATAGAAATGTTATGAAGGTGGCAACGGAGGGTTTACATGGATTCTAACGAATCTTATCAAGACGAAATTTACGAGAAGCTCAGCGCAGCGATCATGAACGCGATCACCTCTTCCAAAGATGTGAGAGAACTCCTTAAGGAACTGGGTTCCCAAGGCCTGATTACGGAATCCGCGGTCTTCAACCTTCTACTGAGCCTGGAAGAGTTGGAC
>Ga0209997_10000023_pt1 | contig 39623 bp, 37 predicted proteins | sample CR04metaG_FD_182079 | JGI IMG/M metagenome (GOLD analysis project Ga0209997, IMG submission 182079) | Deep subsurface microbial communities from Mariana Trench to uncover new lineages of life (NeLLi) - CR04 metaG (SPAdes) (version 2) | ecosystem: Environmental > Aquatic > Marine > Ocean trench...
AAGATTTTTGATGGAATAACAAGATTGTCGGATGACAACCGAAATCCTTCGCGGAGTTTATCCTGAGCTTGCCGAAGGACTCAGGATGACAACTGAGACTTGTTCTGTCATTCCGAGGAGCGTAGCGACGAAGAATCCAGGTTTCTAATTATCAGCGGAGATGCTCCGCTAAATACGTTGAGTCAGGCCTTCGTGGATTTCTTCGAAGATTTTTCTTAAATCGTACTTATACTCCCAATCGGGATAATCCTTTTTGAACTTGTTGACGTCGCTGATCCACCAGATGTGATCGCCGATGCGGTTCTGTTCCGCGTACGTCCAGTCCAGTTTGTTCCCGGTGATTTCTTCACACAGTTGAATGGCCTCCAGCATCGAGCAGTTGCTGTGCCGCCCGCCGCCCATGTTGTAGACTTTGGCGAGGCCGGGGTTCTTGTAAAAATGATACAACGCGTTCACCAAGTCGTAGCTGTGGATGTTGTCCCGCACCTGCTTGCCCTTGTAGCCGAACACGGTGTAGGGTTTTTTCTGCAGGGTGCAGATCATAATGTAGGACAAAAACCCGTGCAGCTCGGTGCCGGAATGCCCGGACCCGGTCAGGCATCCGCCGCGGAAGCAGGCGGTTTTCATATCGAAATAGCGTCCGTATTCCTGCACCAAAAGATCGCCCGCCGCCTTGGACACGCCGAACAGGGAGTGGGTGGTGTGGTCCAGGCTCATTGACTCGTCGATCCCGTGTCGATAAAAGGGATGGCTCTCCTCGATTTCCCAACGCGTTTCCAGTTCCACCAACGGCAATGAATTCGCGATATCGCCGTACACCTTGTTGGTGGAAATATTGATGAACACCGCTGCGGGACAATGCCGCCGCGTCATTTCCAGAAGCACCAGCGTGCCGTTGGCGTTGACGGTAAAATCGGTGAACGGATCGCTCGCCGCCCAATCGTGCGACGGTTGCGCGGCGGAATGGACGATCAGTTTGATGTCCCCGCCATACTCCCTGAAAATGCGCTCCATGTCTTCTTCCGAGCGGATGTCGCAGTCGTAATGCTTGTAATCCGGGTAATCCTGTTCCAGCCGTTCGCGGTTCCAACGGGTCGACGCCTCTTTCCCGAAAAACCGGCTCCGCATATCGTTGTCGATGCCACGAACCGTCAGGCCCTTGCCCATCAGAAAACGGACGGCTTCCGATCCGATCAATCCACTCGATCCCGTAACCAGCGCAATATCCAATTCAATGGTCCTTTATAAGATTAATCAACGAGGACGCCATTGCTCCAGAAAACGGACGATGCGCTCGGCGGCGCGGCCGTCCCACAATTCCGGACGGCGTCCTTGTTTGCCGCCCGTTTCAATTATTCGCTCCGCTTCCCGGATGATAGCTTCCGGCGACGCTCCCACCAGCGTATTGGTGCCCGCGTCCAGGGTGACCGGCCGCTCGGTGTTTTCCCGGAGGGTCAGGCAGGGCACGCCCAAAACTGTGGTTTCTTCCTGAATGCCCCCCGAGTCGGTCAGCACCAGCTTAGCCTGGCTCATCAGGTGAACCATATCGAGATAGGGTTGCGGCTCCAGCAGGATCAGCGATTTTAAGGATTCCTCCAGACCAAATTCTTCGATGCGGCTACGCGTTCGGGGGTGAACGGTAAACACAATTTTCAAATGCTTTGAAATGTGATGCACTGATTTGAGTATTCCCGAGAACACCTGCTCGTCATCCACGTTGGAGGGCCGGTGCAGAGTCATCACGGCATATCCGCCCGGTTCCAACTGCAACTGTTCGAGGACAACGCTGGCGCGTTCGGCTTGTTTCCGGTGCTTCAGAAGCGTATCCACCATGACATTGCCCACAAACTGGATTTTTTCCTCAGGGACGCCCTCTTTCAATAAATTTTCCCGTGCGCTCGGCTCGGTGATGAATAACACATCGGAAAGACGGTCGGTCACCACCCGGTTGATTTCCTCCGGCATGTTCCAGTCGAACGAGCGCAGTCCGGCTTCCACATGAATCACCGGAATCCTGCGGTAGGATGCGGCGAGTGAGCAGGCCACTGTGGCATTCACGTCGCCCACGACCAGAACCGCGTCCGGCGATTCCTTCTCCAGCACCGGATCGAATTTCCGGATGGTTTCCGAAACCTGCCAGGCCTGCTCCCCCGATCCCACCCCCAGTTCGATATCGGGGCGCGGGATTCCCAACTGATCGAAAAACACGTCATTCATGTTGGGATCGTAATGCTGTCCGGTGTGAAGCAAAACCGGAGTGATTGCGGAGGAGGCCTTCATGTGCTCCATGATGGGAGCGATTTTCATGAAGTTCGGCCGGGCGCCGACGACATTCAATATTTTCATAGGAGTAACAGTGCCGGAATTCGCTTTCAGGTTTTTCGACCCGCCCATGAAATCGCAGATTGCCAGAAAAAGAGAATTACCGTATCCTTAGGTCATCGCATTCCTGTGTTTCCTTATCTTTTTAATATAACAGACAACCGGCTCCTGAAAAACATGAATCCTCAAATCTTTCGAGAGTACGACATCCGTGGCATCGTCGGACAGGACCTGACTCCGGAAACCGTGGAACTGATCGGCAAAGCCATCGGCACCTACATCCGCCGCGACGGCGGAAAAATTCTGACGGTGGGCTGGGACGTGCGCGCCAGCTCGGTCCAATTTTGCGAGATCATCACCCGGGCGCTCAACTCGACCGGATGCGACGTCATCGACATCGGCCGGGTGCCAACGCCGGTGTCCTATTTTTCACTGCACCAGCTGAAACCCGACGGCGGGGTGATGATCACCGGCAGTCACAACCCACCGGAGTTCAACGGATTCAAAATCAGCCACGGCGTGCACAGTTTGTACGGCGAAAAAATACAAATCCTGAGAGGGTTGATCGATAAAAAAGATTTCGAAACCGGCAACGGCACCGCCCGCAAAGCCGACCTCCTGGACGCCTACATGGAAAAAGTGAAGGAAGTGATCGACATCAAGCGGCCGGTTAAAGTGGTGGTCGACGGCGGCAACGGCTGTTTCGGAATTGTCGGTCCGCAACTGTTGCGCACACTCGGGCTGGACCCCATCGAGCAGTTCTGCGAACCGGACGGCAGTTTCCCCAACCACCACCCCGACCCGACCGTTCCCGAATACATGGAAGCATTGATGGCGCGGGTCACATCCGAAAACGCCGATCTGGGAATCGGGTTCGACGGCGACGCCGACAGACTCGGCGTGGTCGACGACCAGGGCAATTTGTTATGGGGCGATCAACTGTTGATCCTGTTCGCCCGCGATATTCTGAAAAAACATCCCGGCACCGCCGTGGTGGGCGAAGTGAAATGTTCGCAGAATTTGTTCGACGACATCAAAAAACAGGGCGGCACACCGGTGATGTCCGCCGCGGGACACTCGTTGATCAAAAAGAAAATGCGCGAGACCGGCGCACTGCTGGCCGGCGAGATGAGCGGGCACATGTGCTTCAAGGACAATTATTACGGATTCGACGACGCCATTTTCGCCGCCTGCCGGATACTGGAAATCGTCGCCGCCTCTTCCCGCAAATTGTCCGACATGCTGTCGGATTTGCCCAAGACCTTCAGCACCCCGGAAATCCGGGTCGATTGTCCCGACACGCTGAAATTTAAAATCGTGAAGGAGCTGACCGAATATTTCCGGTCGCGTTACCAGGTGGTGGACATCGACGGCGTGCGCATTGAGTTTGAAAACGGCTGGGGACTGGTCCGCGCTTCCAACACGCAACCGGTGCTGGTGCTGAGATTCGAAGCTAAGACCGAAGAGCAATTGAGCGAATACCGGCAAATCGTCAACCGGCAACTGGAACAGTATCAACCGGATGTTCAGGTGAGCGGATAAGGTTACTGCACAATCACCCCGGCGTAACCCACCACACTGCCCATATCTCCGCTCACTTCTCCCGAGGTCATATACTTAGCCAGCTCGGCGCGGGTGGCTCCCATCTCCCGGCAGGCGGTCAACATGGCGGTGGCGGGATGGACCCCGCACATGGTAATGCCCTCCCGCTCGACGGTTTGATACAACCCCGCCGGATCCATCTCTAAAATACGGGCGATGGCCTTGTGATCCTTCTTCGAGGCGCTGGCGTGGGTTTCGTAATGGGTCATGTCCGAACTGGCCACGATCAGCACCGGCCGGTCGACGTCCCGGATCGCCCGAACCAGGGCTTCACCCAGTTTCCGGCATTCGTCCCAACTCAGCCGCATGAGGCAGATGGGCACAAACGTAAAATCCCTGCGGAAATACTGAAGGAAGGGCAGTTGGGTTTCCAGCGAATGTTCCCTGAGGTGAGCGGCTTCGTTCTCCCGAGCCATTGGCAGGTGTTGCAGAATGGCTTCCGCGAGGGGCGTGTCAATTTCCAGATCGCCCAGGGGCATGGACCACGTTCCGCGCGCCATCAGGGAAATGCGTTCGCCCATTCCGGTATGATTGGGACCGATGAGGAGAACGGTGCCGGGGATTTCAACTCGGGAGTAAACGGACCCGGCGACGTCTCCCGAATACATGAACCCCGCGTGCGGCGCGATCACTCCCCGCGCGGGGACTTTGGCGGCGTCCGGCTCCAGATGGCGTTGCACTTCATCGCGCAGTTCCTGAGGATCATCGGGATAGAATTTTCCGGCCACCGCCGGCTGACGTGCCATGGCAGTCTTCTTTATTTTCTCACGGTGCCGGTCATCGGAACAAACCGCACCCCGGTAATTTCTTCACGTTTCAATTGGCCCTGCTCTTTGGTGATGCGGATCAAGCTCTGAAACAAAAATCCTTCCAGAGGCAGGACCATGCGCCCGCCCTCCTTGAGCTGTTCGATCAAGGGCTTCGGAATTTTCGGTGCGGCGGCGGTCAACAGGATGGCATCGAAGGGCGCAAACTCCTCCCACCCCCGGTAGCCGTCGCCGTGTTTGACGGTGACGTTGCCGTAGCCCAACCGCTTCAGCCGAACCTGTGAATCGCTGGCGAGGGATTCGATGATCTCGATGGTGTACACCTCTTGCACAATTTCCGCCAGCACCGCCGCTTGGTAACCCGAACCGGTGCCGATCTCCAGCACGCGGTCGGTCGGTTGCAACTGCGCGACCTGGGTCATGAGCGCGACGATGTAAGGCTGGGAGATGGTCTGGTCCTTACCGATGGGAAGCGGCGCATCGGCGTAGGCATGTTCTTTGAAATCCGCGGTCACGAACTCGTGGCGCGGCACCTTGAGCATAGCCGCCAGAACCCGGGGATCGCGAATGTCGCGGCCGATCAGGTCGACGTCGACCATGCGTTTGCGTTGGCTTTCAAAATCGATTGGGAGGGCGGGTTTCGGGTAAAGGAAGGCCGGAAAAAGCGTGGCGAGCAATGGGAAAAACAGAAATTTAAAGGATGAGGCCGTTTTTCTTGAGCCACTCTTCCGTATCGAAGCGTTCGCTGATGAGCTCTTCAAATTCGATTTCATTCTTTGAGAGTTTTTCGCCATCGATATACTGCGTTTGTTCCGCTATTTTCTTTTTGCTCCGGCGGGTTTTCTTTTTGGGTTTTTCAGGAGCCTCGTCCACTTCCACCTCGAATCCCTCGGTCAGGGATTGCAGTTTCAACACGAGGACCATGAAGCTTTGCGGACAGATATGGTCGCGTTGCTGAATTTCAGAAACGATTTTTTTGACCTTCGGGGAACTTAATACCGCTTCGGTAATCGCTTTCGACAGTTTTTCGTAATCCCTGTCCTGGCCGCTTGAATGACTCACGATGAACCCCTTTCCACGAAAAAATAGAAATACCCTTCTATCATTATTGTGACAGACATCGAGATGTAAATCACCTTATCTTTTGCGCCCAACATAAACCGGACCGGCGGCAATGTCAAGGCCGCGGGACCCTAACCGGGGTAAAATCAATACCGCGGGATGGAGGGGTCGATGGTCTCCGCCCATTCATCGATGCCGCCGCGCATGCTCTTCACATTCTCGAACCCGATATCGATCAGGGCTTTGGCGGCTTTCAGACTGCGCACCCCGGCCTTGCAGTGAACCACAATTTCATCGGCTTTCTGAAGTCCGTTGAGTTTTTCGATCTTGCGTTCCTCGATGACATCCAGTGGAATCAGCGTGGAGCCTTCGATCCGATTGATCTCGTATTCGCCCTGCCCGCGCACGTCGATCAGTTTGAAATTTTTCCCGCTGTCCATCATCTGCTTGACCGCGGCGGGCTCGATTTCCAAGGCGCGGTCGGCCGGATCATCCTGAGGCGGAAGGATGCCGCAGAACTGTTCGTAGTCGATGAGCTCGGTGATCGTCGGGTTATCGCCGCAGATCGGGCAGTTCTTGTCCTTGCGCAGTTTCATTTCACGGAACTTCATTGCCAGTGCGTCAAAGAGGACCAGACGCCCGTTCAGGTTGTCTCCCTTATCGAGAATGAGCTTGATCGCCTCGTTAGTCTGCAGACCGCCGATGATGCCGCACAGCACCCCCAGCACTCCGCCCTCGGCGCAACTGGGCACCAGGCCCGGCGGCGGCGGTTCGGGATACAGGCACCGGTAACAGGGACCGGTGCGCGAGTCGAACACGGAGACCTGGCCTTCGAAGCGCAGGATGCATCCGTAGATATAAGGTTTCTTCAACAACACGCAGGCATCGTTGGCGAGGTAGCGCGTCGGAAAATTATCCGTCCCATCGATGATGATATCCCAGTCCGCAAAAATACGCATCGCGTTTTCGGAAGTGAGCCGTTCGTTGTAGGTGATCACCTCGACGTCCGAATTGAGATCGGCAAGGCGCTTTTTGGCCGATTCGACCTTGAGGGTGCCGACGGTGGATTCGCCGTGGACGATCTGCCGTTGCAGGTTGCTTTTATCGACGACATCGAAATCGATCAAGCCGAGCTTGCCGACGCCGGCGGCGGTTAGATACAAAGACACGGGAGCGCCCAACCCGCCGGTTCCGATACACAGAACCTTGGCGTTGCAGATTTTTTCCTGGCCTTCCATGCCCACTTCCGGCAGAAGCAAATGGCGGCTGTAACGATTGATTTGGTCTGCGTTCAAACTCATGACGGTTTCCAATCCTTAATAATTCGGGGGTTCCTGATGTTAGATGCCTCTATTCTATCAAAATCCCCCGATTCCAAAAATAAATTTCAAAAAAGCTGAAAGCCTTATTTATCGAGAGCTTCCCGGTAGGCGGCCGCCAGCCCCGGCAGGGCGCCTTCGATTACCCGGTCGGGAAAACAGGTGGAAATCCGGAAATAACCCGGCGTCCCGAACCCGGCCCCGGGCACCACCAGCACCTTGTGTTCGGCCAGCATTCTGACGAATTCTACTTCATCCGCGATCGGCGACTTGGGGAAAAAGTAAAACGCGCCCTGCGGTTTCACCACCTCGTAACCGATCTCGGTAAGTTCCTTATAGAGCCTATCGCGCCGGCGGCGGTATGGCTCGACATCGACCGACGCGTGTTGCACCTGCGCCACCACCCGCTGGAACAGGGCTGGCGCGTTGACGAATCCCAGCACCCGGTTGCAGAAGATAAGCCCGGCCATCACCTTCGCTGCATCCTCCGCCTGCGGGTGGACGGCTACATGACCGATGCGCTCGCCCGGCACCGCCAGGTCCTTCGAGGCCGAAGTGATGTAAATGCTGTTTTCGTATAATTCGAGAACGTTGGGCGTCTCTAACCCGTCGAACACGATTTTTTTATACGGGTCATCAGAGATCAGGTAAATCGCGCGTCCGATGTCCCGCGACTTCTCCCGCAGGGCGTCGGCCAACCCTTCGAGAGATTTCCGGGAATACACCACCCCCGTCGGGTTGTTGGGCGAATTGATGATCACCGCTTTTGTTTTAGATGTCACCGCATTGCGAAACGATTCCAGATCGATCGAGAAATCGTCCCGCGTGTTCACAGCCACGGTTTGACCCCCGTGGTTGTCGGCATAAAACAGATACTCCACGAAATACGGCGCAAAGACGATGACCTCGTCACCGGGATCGAGCAGGGTTTTGAGAGTGATATTCAATCCGCCCGCCGCACCGCAGACCATAACGATGTCGTCGGCGGACAGGGAAACCTTACATTCTTCGGAGAGCGATTCCGCCACCGCCCGGCGGGTGGCCTCGTATCCGGCGTTGGGCATGTAGCGGTGGTTGCCGGGAGTTTCATCCCGGGCGGCGGCGATCAGGGCATCGACCACCTCCTGCGGGGGCTCTGCGACCGGGTTTCCAAGGGACAGATCGAACACGTTGTCGGCGCCGAATTCCTGCTTCAACCGGATCCCCTCTTCAAACATCTTGCGGATCCACGAGGCCCGTTCCATGAAATCGTGAACTTTTTTTGAAATCGCCATGTGTTGCCCCGCCCAAAGAAATCATTCAATTCGGATTTGGTGTCAGGCAATCATACATGGAAACGGCGGATGGCACCACTGTTTCGATCGGGCGGGAAGGACGGAGGAAGGTTTAGGCGTTGTTCAATTCGAAGAAAATGAGTTTGCCGTGGTTGGTGGTCACCATGAAGCGGTCCCCGCGTGGAGAGATGCTCAACGAGGTAAAGTTTTCCTCTTCGGCGTAACCCCTCCCCAGTTTAAAGAAATCCTTCCTGAAGTTTACTTTCTGGACCACTCTCCCGGACTCCACATCGACCAGGAACAGTTGTTCGTATTTCAGGCAGACCATATACCGGCCATCCTGCAACAGGCCCAGATAGTAACCGCCTTCGCGAATCTGCGTGATCACCTGCCCGGTTTCCATATCGAGAATCAGGGTCCGGTCGCCGTCGGAGACGGCCAGGCGGCGGCCATTGGGAAACGGCGCGATGGGTTGCAGCCAGCCCAGGTGGTTCTGGACTCTGACCGGGCGGCCAGTAGCAGTTTCCCAGATGAGAAGATCGGTAAATTCGTTGAAGGACCGCGAGCTGACGGAAGCGATGTACTGCCCGTCGGCCGAAAAATCCGCCTGCCACACCCGGCCCCGGTGGCCCCTCAATTCGCGGATAAGCTCCCCGGTCTGATAATCGTAAATCCAAACGCTATGCTCCAGGCCCCCGGTGATTTCCTTGAACACCGGATACCACCGGTCCAGAAGGTTGGCCTCGGAATCGGGGGACGGGCGTTTATTCTCCCCGATCAGCAGATACCGGTTCGATCCCACGGTGCCCCAGCCAAGGATTTCCCCCCGGCCATCGCCGATCTCCCGGATTTTTCTTCCGGTCACTGGATCCCAAATGTCCACCCCGGGTTCCTTGCCGCTGGAGATCAGCAGGTTGCCGTCGGGTGCGAATTGAATTCCCTGCGGGGTACCGTCCAGATTCATCGTCGAGTGCATTTTTTTTCCGGTCCGCACATTCCAGACCTGGGCCGCATATAACTTTTCGGACCATTCCTGAAACGGCCGTTTGAGCCAGAGGGTTTGCGCCACCCGGTCGCCCCGAATGGAATAAGCGGATTGCAGACTGTGGCCTTCATGTTTGACCACTCGCGTCACCCGCAACGGGCCCTCGCCCAGAAGTTTTTGATAGGTTTTTTTATAACGGGCCGCGGTGGGCGCGGGCTTCGCCAGACGCGCACCATGTTTTTTGAGAAGCGCGGACACGTCCCGATAGCTGAACTCCTCCGGGAAATAGAGCGGGGTGAATCCTTTTTCGTTTCTGGTATTGACCCGCGCTTTATGGGTCAACAGCAGTTGTACCATTTCTTTATGACCCTGTTGGGCGGCGATATGCAGGGCGGTATTTTTATTGTTGGCGCGGAAATGGATGTCCGCGCCGTGCTGAAGCAGGATTTCCGCCAGCCGGGTCTGATTTTTATTAACCGCTTGGAAGAACGGGGTGATGCCTCTCTCATTTTTTTCATCCACCCGGGCGCGGTGATCGAGCAGGAGTGTGACGGGTTGTTCATGGCCGTAATCGACGGCATGGAAAAGCGGAGTGTTTTTATTTTTGTCCTCGAATTCAACCTGGGCTCCCCGTTCGATCAGAAACTTGGCGCATTCGGTATCCTCCCTTTGCACCGCGCCGTACAGCAGGGTCCGTCCCTGATAACCGTAGGTCGAATTGACATCCAACCCGTCTTCCAAAAGCAGTTTCAACATGGGAATATTGCCCGCGACGGCCAGATCGTACGGTGATTTTTCGGAAAATGGATCACAGCCCGCCGCCAACAGGCCGCACCACACCCACAATCCATAAACCCAAATTTTTGAAAAACTCCTGCGGTCCATACTTCACTCGTCGTCTGTTTGAATATAGGGTACTTTATCAGTATAAGGGGTCGGCGGCTGGAGACCGCAGATATGTGGGGCCGACTACAGGTTTTCTCCGGCCCGTTGTGCATGTAACGGCAATCCTCGGGAAAGGAAGGGCAGTCACCCCGGACCCACAAACCGGGATGACTGATGAGGCAGGAAAGTTGGAAGGTTTTAAAGCCTGCTCGAACCAGGCGTTAAAGCAGGAAGTTCACGATCAGGGAGAACATCGCTACTCCCAGGTAGGTGTATAAAGTCAGATGGTCGGTAATTTTCTGGTTGATTCTGCGCCCGGTGACGGTATCCAGAACGTATTTGACATATGAATCGGTGTGCGGGGTTTGCCCGAGCTTCTGCTTGATGCGCCACTGGGTGTCGGTGAGGAGGCAGTACCTGTAGCCGAAAAACCGCCCCAACACCAGCCAGGAGAAGGCGATCAAAATCACCGCCGTCAGATGCACGAGGCGGGTCGGCTCGAACATCCAGCCCACGATGCAAATCAACATCAGGCCCAGGTGAATCACATGCATCATATAATCCAGGAATACCAGTCCGGCTCTCATGAGGTTTTCCCTCCTTAAACATTCTGCGGTGCATGGTGCTGCAAAATATCCTCCGCACCGGCAATCACTTTTTCAAACGCGTGGATGTACTGGTCCAGAATGCCGCGCCCGGCGTTGGGAAACGACGGCAGTTTGATCAGCGTCTCGTTGGTGGCCCGCGTTTTCGGCAGGGCGTTGGGATCGTACTCCGGCACCGGAGACTCCGGATCCGGCCGCGCGATTTCCTTCCAGGCACCCTCGGTGAATAACGGTTGCTGATGCAGTAGAGGGTACCGGGGCACCGCCACCTGGCATCCTTCCCGGCGCAACGCCTCGATCAGCACATCGCGCGGGAGGATGCATCGTTCCGGGTTGTAACGGATCAGATATTCAAAATAGACGCGTTCGATATGCGGCGGCGCCAGAAAAGTATGAAACCCGAGTTTCTTCAAAGCATGGGACAGGTACTCCAGGTTGTCGTTGCGCCGCTGGTTATTTTCCCACAACCGCCGCAGTTGACTGCGCGCGATGGCGGCGCTCACCGGGGCGATGCGGGTTTTGATGCCGAAACTGGTGGCGGCGAAACGACGGGCCGGGGTTTCCAGTTCGATGATGCGGGTGATGTCTCCCAGACACGCGGCCCTTTCAAAATAGTCGTACTCATCGCACAGGAAAACCCCGCCCTCACCGCCCGGCGACAGCTTGTCGCCCTGCAGGCTGAACACCGAGATGTCGCCCAGGGAACCGCAGGGCCTGCCCCGCCACGACGCGCCGTGCGCATGGGAGGCGTCCTCGATAATTTTCAAACCGTGTTCCTTCGCGATCTGCAACAGTTCGGTCATTTTGCCCGGCAGGCCCCAGAGGTGGACCACCACGATGGCCCGGGTCCGGGCGGTGATTTTTTTGCGGACGTCCTCCGGATCGATCCCCATGCGTTCGGCTTCGCTTTCGCAAAACACGGGAACCGCGCCCAGCCACAACAGGGGCACCACCGAGGCCCAGAACGTCGCCGACGGCACCAGCACCTCGTCGCCCGGCTTCAGCCCCAGCGCGTAAAACGCCGCCAAGAGTCCCGCCGTGCCGTTGTTGTGCGCCAGCGCGTACTTGCGGCCGGTGAATTCGGCATAATCCTTTTCCAGCTTGCGGATGACCGGATGCGTTGAAATGTTGCCGTCACGCATCACTTCGAGCACCGCCCGTTCATCTTCCTGAGTCAACAGCGGCCAGCGGTTGGCCGGTGCATGGTCGGCGGTCACCGCCGGAACCCCACCCAGTATCGCCGGTTGGTTGTGTTTAACTTGCGTCATGCGTCACCTCGCAGAATCGGTTTAGGAATAGACTTGAGCCAGCACGCCGTCGAATCGGCGCTCCACGGCTTCTATATAATCCAGCACCAGCTTCCGGGCGATCACGGATTCCCCACCGGAAAACTGCAAGGCCAGTTGTTCCAGATGGGGAACGTTCTCGTTATTTTTTCCCAGTCCCTCTCGCGGAACCCACTGGGAAATATTGGTGCGCCGCCGCAGATAGTCTTCCAGATTCAGACAGCGTTCACCCTCGATACACCCTTTGAGCGAAGGCACTTTCTCCTGCAATCCGGGATAGGTATCCCACTCCATTTCGGCAGGCGTGGACGCTGGGACGGGTAACCTCCGCTGGCCGGGAGCCACCAGGCCCCGGACCTGCTTCTCGACTTTTTCGGCGACCGAAACACAGCTGGTGAACTTGCCGCCGTACACCGAAATCCAGGGCTTCAGCCGGTCCCGGTGGATTTGGTGTTTGCGGGAAAGGTTGAGGGGATAACACTCCTGCGAAAAATTCTTTTTGACGACCAGCGGCCGAACTCCGCACCGCAGGGAAACCACGTCGGCGGGGTCGACCTGTTTTTTCAGGTTGCGGTTGGCGCGTTCCAGCAGGAAATCCACGTCCTCCGGTTCGGTGCGCACGCCCCCCTCGATCGAGGGCAGACAGGTCTCCGTCGGGCCCCACAAAGCGACCGGACCCCAGGGGATGTAGGCCAGCACGTCGTCCTGCTCGCCCATATCGAAGATCAAGGGATAATTATGCCGGTCCTGCCGCTCGAGGCCGACAAACACCCCTTTGCTGAACACGTGCTTGAAGGGAGTTTCGATCTTAAACTGGCGGTTGACGGTATCGGTCCAAACCCCGGCGCAGTTGATGACACAGCGGCTTCGGGCCAGGCGCGCCCACCCCGTGACCTGATCGGTCAACGTCAACCGCCACAGCCCGTCCCCGGCATGGTACTCGCCCCCGGTGAGCGCGCAGTAATTGAGAGCGATGCCCTGCCGGGAATCCTGGCCGGTGATCCACCGCAGTACAAAGCGGCTGTCGGATTGATTTAAAACCGCTTCCTGATATAAAAAGGAAGGGTCGTGTTCGCCGTTTTTCAGGAACGCTTTTTCCGCGTAGGATTCCTCGACCCGTGGCCGCTCCCTTTGGCACAGGCCGAGCATCCAGTAAAAGTACAGGCCGGACGCCATGAGGTATTTGTTCAAGCCGGTCTCCCGCGAGGGGATGTAGCGGAACCGTGCGGGCGACACCTCACCTCCCAGATTGCGGATCATCGCCTCGCGGTCGCGCGACAACTGGGCCACGGTTAAAATATCCAGATTGCGCAGGTACAGCAGGCCCCCCCAGACCATCATGGCCGAGGCCTGGCTGGTGCCGCCGGCAAAATCTCCCTTGTCCACCAGCAACACCCGGTAACCCTTCTGGCAGAGGTGATGGTAAAGACTGGCGCCGTTGATTCCGCCGCCGATGATGGTGGCATCAAAGGTTTCACGTTGTGCAATCTCCAGATCGATGCTTCGCTGATTCTCACCCATGGTTGACCTCCTCCTGGAGCGTTTGGAGCATCGGGAAGGAGAACCTCACCTGACACTCCCTGGGGTGGCCGGGCCCTCTCCTCCCGGTTTTCCATAAATCTACAACCTTGATAAACTTTTGTCAATGAATATTTTATTTTATATTTATTATTCCCATAGGGGCCTGGATTTGGAATATTATTAACTTATTGATATATAAAGTTTTTATTGATTCTTGTGGGCGGCGACGAAATTCCGATTTTCGGGGATTGGCGATCCACATCAGGCCTTCCGGGTCTCCTGCGCTTTCCGCCCCGGACTGGGTACCAGCCCGATCAACCTCTTTCGTCCGGTTTTTGATAAGATGGGCCTCTGTATGAAATTTACTGGGAAACCCCAAATTCTCATTTCTCTTCCGGAGAGTCTCCTCTAGCCATGATCGTTCGATTCGACGGGGTTTGTAAATATTTCCAAGCGGGCGGGCTGCGGATCGCCGCGCTTTCGGACGTCAGTCTGAGCCTGGAGAAAAAGGATTTCGTCACGGTGATGGGTCCCAGCGGCGGCGGCAAGACCACCCTGCTCAACTGCATGGGCGGCCTCGACACACCGGATGCAGGCGCCATCCACCTCAATGGCCAATTGCTTTCCGAAATGAAGGACCGCGAGTTGACCCAACTGCGGCGGCGTGAAATCGGTTTCGTGTTCCAGTTCTTCAACCTCATGCCCACCCTATCGGTCCTTGAAAACATCGAACTGCCGTTGTTGCTCAGTCACGCTGCGAAGGCAGGCAGGGATCGCATTGCCGGATTACTGGATTACGTCGGCTTGACCCATCGCGCCCGGTCATTTCCCGCCGAGTTGTCGGGCGGCGAAATGCAGAGGGTGGCCATCGCCCGGGCGCTGGTACATCAGCCCTCCCTGCTGTTGGCGGACGAGCCGACCGGCAACCTCGATTCGGAAAACGGGATCAAAGTTCTCGATCTCCTCAAACAGGCCAACGAGGATTTCGAAACCACCGTGGTGGTGGCCACGCACAATCCCCAAGCGGCGAAGTACGGCAACCGCCACTTCGATATCCGCGACGGCAAACTCCAAACCCTTAAATAAACCGGAGAGGATCAACCGCCGACCATGAGCTTTCTGATTTATTTCAAGGACCTGTTCACGGCGCTTATCCTGCGGCCTCTGGTGCGCGATCCCTTTCGATTTGTCATCACCATTCTCGGGGTCGCCCTCGGCGTATCGGTATTTTTGAGCATCCAGCTGGCCAACCGGCAAACCATGTTGTCCTTCAGCGAAAGCGTCGACCTGGCGTTGGGGAAGGCCGATGCGGTGGTCGAAGCGGAAGGCATCCCTTTTGACGAAAAATATTTAAAAATTCTGGAAGAGCTTGGAGATGAGATACGAGCCTATCCGATCATTCGGGGATACGGCGTGGAGGTGGATAGCAACGAGGTGGTGGAATTTCTGGGGACCGACCTGCTGAAAGCCAACGGCATCCGCGACTTTTCCCTGAAAACCAAGCGCTCAAATTTTACAAGCCTGTTACCCCTTATCCTGGATCCCCGGGGCGTCATATTGCCGGAAAAGTTTATTCCGGAAACCGACTTCAAACCCGGCGATCACGTCCATTTTCTAATCAACGGCAAGGTACAAAAGCTCAACGTGAACGGCATTCTGGAACACAAGGGTCTGGCCAAAGCGTTGGACCGGAATTTTGCGGTCATGCACCTGTTGGCCGCGCAAAAAGCCTTCGGCAAAATCGGAAAACTGGACCGGATTGACGTGGAGTTTCTAAAAGACAGGGATTTTGCCTTCATGCAACGAAAAATTTCGGAAGTGCTTCCCGGTTTCCTTCGGGTCGACCGGCCGGAACGCAGAAACCAGCAGGTCGAAAAAATGTTGCGCGCGTTTCAATACAATTTGACGGCGCTCAGTTTCGTCGCCCTGCTGGTCGGCCTGTACCTCATCTACAATATGATTTCCCTGTCGGTGGTGCGCCGGCGAACGGAGATCGGGACCCTGCGGGCGATGGGCGCCTCGCCGGGATTGATCGCTTCCATATTTTTGCTGGAAGCGGGAGTGATCGGGGTTATCGGATCAGCCCTCGGTATCGCGTTGGGCTATTACCTGGCCCAATTTGCGCTGGATGCGGTGGCCATCACCGTCAACAATCTGTACGCTCCCACCCACGTGACCCAAGTGGATTTTCATTGGGATCAAATGGGCCTCTATTTCCTTTTCGGTGTCGGGTTGTCGTTCGTCTCGGCGGTCATCCCCGCCTGGGATGCCGCCACCACGTCGCCCACCCAGGTCATGCGGCGCGGCAGTTACGATCTCAAAATTTTTCGCGGCAACCGCAAACTGACCGTCCTGGCTCTGTTTGTTTTTCTGCTGGCGGCGGTGTGTTCGCAACTCCCGGCCATCGCGCAGTTTCCTTATTTTGGATTCCTGGCGGTGTTCTTCATTGTGATGGGAATTTCCTTCCTGGCTCCCTCAGGCCTGCTGGTTCTGCGCGATCTTTCGCACGGACTGTGCAAACGCTGGTTTCAGGGCGAAGGCCTGCTGGCCAGCATGAACCTGGCGCAGAACGTGGGGCGCAACTCCATGGCGGTATCGTCGCTGGCGATCGCGTTCATGATGGTGATCAGCATGTCGATCATGGTGCACAGTTTTCGGCAGACGGTGGTGATGTGGATCAACCAGACCCTGCAAGCCGATCTGTTCGTCCGCGCCGCCGGGGGCAAGAATATTGATTACCAATACACCCTGCCGCTGGATAAAGTGGCCGCGCTCCGGGAAACACCCGGCGTGAAGGCGGTCGACCTGTTCCGCGCCATCCCTATTTCCTACCACGATGAGCCGGCCCTTCTCGGCTCGGGGGATTTCAACATTCTGTCGCGTCACGGCAATCTGGTGATCAAGCAAGGTCCGCCGGCCGGCGAGCTCGCCGAATTGTTGGTGGGATACAACCGCGCCATCGTGTCGGAATCGTTTTCACTGAAGCATCAGGTGGACACCGGGGACCGCCTGGCCCTGAACACCCCTTCCGGGCCTCTGGAATTGGAGATCGCGGCGGTTTACTACGACTATTCGCAGGAGCGGGGACTGATTATTATCGACCGCGGCACCTACCTGAAATATTACAACGATCCCAACGTCAACAGTTTCGTGGTCTACCTGCAAGATGCCAAACATCTGCCGGAGGTCCGCAAGGAAATCATCCGAACCATCGGGAGTTCCGACCGGATTATCGTGCGGTCCAACGTGGAACTCAAAAAGGAAGTGCTGAAAATTTTCGACAAGACCTTCGCCATCACTTATTCGCTGGAAATCATCGGCGTCGGCGTGGCGGTGCTGGGATTGTTCAACACGCTGATCTCGCTGATTATCGAACGGCGGCGGGAAATCGGTATCCTGCGTTTCATCGGGGCGTTTCAGGAGCAGATCAAAAAAATGATTCTGATCGAGGCGGGACTGCTGGGAGTGATCGGCTCGGCGCTGGGCCTGGCCGCCGGGATCGTCGTGTCTTATCTGCTGATCTTCGTGATCAACAAACAATCGTTCGGCTGGACCATCCAGGTGTTTTTTCCTTACACTTTTATACTGATCGCGGTGATTCTGTTCTGGATCGTCGCTTGCATGGCCGGGCTTTATCCCGCCCGCCTCGCCATGCGCCTCAACCCCAAAGAATCCGTCAGAGCGGAATGATTCTCAATAATTAACAACCCTTTCACTACAGAGGACACAGAGACCCGCGTGACGCTGGACCTGATTCAGCTCCGGGCCTTGCCCGGACGCAGATGCCTGTCCTGAGCTTGCCGAAGGGAATACAGATAAACACCGATGAAACATAAAACCCAGATCCTTCGTTTCACTCAGGATGACAATCTTGTTTAGCTTTGTTTTTCTTCCATGCTGGATCTAAGATCGAGGAGTTTGATTTCGATGGAGTCGCGGCCGCCCCAGGTGTTGCGGCGTATTTCGTACACCAGATCGATGGGTGCGTGGGCGTCGATGGATTGAAATGCGTGGGCCAGGTTGAAGCCGATAACATTGCGGAAGTGATTGCCCTGGAACGCCCGGAAGCGGACGTGGTTGTCCTCGCGGCCAACGAACTTGACGTTGCGGGCCCGGACTTTACTCGATAAAAAAACCGGGACCTTGTTCATCTGCCCGAACGGTTCCAGGCTTTCAATTTCCTTGAACAGCTCCTGGGTGATGTCCTGCATCATCAGGGTGGCGTCCACCTGCAACTCCGCCACCAAGTTGTCCCTAGTAAGATATTCGTCGCCGACCCGGTTCATGGCTTTCCGGAATGCGTCCACGCGGCCTTCTTCGATGTTCAATCCGGCGGCATAGGCGTGGCCGCCGTACTGGATGAGATGTTCCGAACATTGCGTCATCGCCTTGACCAGGTTGAACGACGGAATACTGCGCGCCGATCCTTTGCCAACGCCTTTTTGGAGCGCGATCAGGATCGCCGGCCGGTAAAACTTTTCCGCCAGTTTGGAGGCGACGATGCCGATCACTCCCTGGTGAAAATTTTCCGACGCCAGCACGATGACATTTTCATTTTCCAGATCTACCTGCCGATCCAGCAGATACTCCGCTTCCTCGTAACACCATTTCTGCGTTTCCTTGCGTTCCTCGTTCAATGCGTCCAGCGATTTGGCCATTTCCATGGCTTCGTTGAGGTCGGACGACACCAGCAGGTGCAGGCCGCGGTCCGGTTGACCCAGCCTTCCGGCGGCGTTCAGGCGGGGTCCCATGCCGAACCCCACGGAAGAAGAATCGACTTTACCGTCGACACCGGCGACCGATTTCAGGGCGATCACCCCCGGCTTGACGCTGTTGCGCAAAGCTTCCAGGCCATGCGCCGTGAGCACATGGTTTTCGTCGATCAGCGGCGCCATATCGGCGATGGTGCCCAAGGTGAACAGATCGAGATGTTTTGTGAGGTTCGGCAGGCGGTCTGCCTCCCACCCCGCGTCCAGCAGGCCCCGGCGAATGCCCTCCGCCAACTTGAACACGATGCCAACGCCGCTTAGAAATTTGAACGGGTACGTGCAGTCGGGTTGGTGCGGATTCAACACCGCCAGCGCATCGGGCAATCCTTCCTCGGCGATTTGATGGTGGTCGGTCACGATGACCTCCATGCCGATCTTGTTGGCATGCGCCACTTGCCGGAGTGCGGTCACCCCGGTATCCGCCGTAATGACGAGGTTACAGCCGCGCGCCTTGATGGTGTCCAGCGCCTGCTCGTTGAGGCCGTAGCCCTCCTCCATGCGGTTGGGCAGGTAAAAATCGAACGGCGCGTCCAGTTCGCGGAAGAAATGCACCATCAGCGCGGCGGAAGTCACGCCGTCCACATCGTAATCGCCGTACACAGTGACGGTCTCCCGGTTCTGGATGGCTTCAACGATGCGCCGGACGGCCACATCCATTCCCCGCATCAAAAAAGGATCATGGACATGATCCAGCTGGGGGTTGAGGAAAAAGCGGGCCTCTTCCGGATCCCCGAGACCGCGGTTGACCATCAGGCGGGCGAGAAAGGGAGATACTTCCAGCGCCTCACACAACCGGTCGACCGAGGCGGTTTCCGGATTCGCAAAAATCCATTTTTTGTTCAATGCCGACAGCATTCCAATATCCAAAAAGTTATTCCGGGCGCGGGGGCCAGTATTCCGCCACGCCTTTAAACGTTTTCCGGTGAATGGGACAGGGGCCGTACTCCCGGATGCGTTCCTTGTGCAGGCGGGTGCCGTATCCCTTGTGCCGGGAAAATTCATATCGCGGGTACTGCTCGTGGTACTCCTCCATCAGCCGGTCGCGCGTCACCTTCGCCAGCACCGACGCGGCGGCAATGGAGAGACGGGTGTCGTCCCCGCCGATAATAGTTTTCTGGTGCGTCTCGCATTCGATGCCGCGGTTGCCGTCGATCAACAGCAGATCGGGCTCCAGGGGCAGTTGCTCCACTGCGCGCTTCATGGCCAACAGCGCGGCCTGCAGGATGTTGATCTCGTCGATGGTGGTTTCATCGACACGGGCGATTCCGAATCCTGTGCATTGCGCGATGATCTGGTTGAACAGGCGTGCGCGAAGAGTCGGGGACATTTTTTTGGAATCGCGCAAACCGGGCAGGGAAATATCCCGAGGCAACACCACAGCGGCGGCCACCACGGGACCCGCCAGAGGCCCGCGCCCCGCTTCGTCCACTCCCGCCACTGAACGATATCCGGAATGTTCCGCTTCCATTTCGTGGTCCCGCATCGGCCACTCCTTTGCGCCGATAATAAGTGATTCGCCGGGGGCTGGCAATAAAAAAGTGGCCGTTGAAAAGTAAGGTGGTGAATTCTATAATCAATTCATGTTGCCCAAGCGTTGGATTCCAGCGGTTTTGATTTTCTCTCTCCTTTTGGGTTGTGCCAGGTTCCCGTTCCCGCCGCCCCAGCCTGAGATGACGGTGCCTCTCTATCAGGAAACGGCTCTGGGTGAGGAAGCCTACCGGGAAATCCTGAAACATGAACAATTATCGCAGGACCCGCAGTTGCTCAAAATTTTAAACCGGGTGGGCGGGCAATTGGCGGCGGTGTCTGCCATGCCGCACCTGAACTGGGAGTTTGCGCTGATCGAATCGAACGAGCGAAACGCCTTCGCCCTGCCCGGCGGCAAGGTAGCGGTCACCACCGGCATTCTTCCGGTGTGCGCCAACGAGGCGGGACTGGCGGCGGTGATGAGCCATCAAATCGCGCACGTCGTGGCCCGGCATGGCACGGAGCGCCTGTCCCGGTCTTTCCATAATTCGGGAAGAGGCGCGGCCATTCCCGCCGGTTTTTCAAACTCCAGAAATAAAAATGAGATCATGACGGCGTTGGGGGTCGGCCCGGATCGGTCAATGCCTTTCAGCCAGCGCCATGAATTCGAGGCGGACGACCTGGGAATGAATTTGATGGTGCAGGCGGGATATGATCCTATGGAAACCGTGCGGTTCTGGAGCCGAATCAACCAAATGAAAAGAGGATCGCGGGTACCGGAAATGTTGTTCATCCATCCCATCGACGCCCGCCGCCTGGAGGACCTTCGCCGGCTTCTGCCGAAAGCGAACCGGGCGTACCAGGCCAATCCGCTCAAACACGGGCTGGGACGATCCATTCTTTATCTGTTGAGCCGCAGACAACTGATGCCGAAACCCCACCCCTTATCACCGCCGCCGACCCGGCCCTCGTCAGAGACGGCGCCCACACCCGGGACCCCATTCAACCCATAAAAAAACCGGCCTCGATGGCGAAGCCGGTTGAGAAAACGGGTGCCGCCGAAACGGGATTCAGGCTTCGGTCTCTGCTTTGGCTTTGGCTTTGGATTTCTTTTTGGATGCCTTGGATTTGCCCTTGACCCTCTGGACCCGGATTTCTTTCAAACGCGCCGCTTTGCCGCGCAGTTCCCGCAGGTAGTACAGCTTGGCCTGGCGGACCTTGGCGTGTTTTACGATTTCCACTTTTTCCACCCGCGGGGAATGCAGGGGGAAGATACGCTCGACGCCGACGCCGAACGATACTTTTCTCACGGTGATGGTTTTGCGGTTCTGACTGCCGCGCATTTTGATCACGACGCCTTCCACCACCTGGACGCGCTCCTTATTTCCCTCGACGATGCGAAAGTGCACCCGCGCGGTATCCCCAATGCGCACTTCGGGGGTTTTTTCCTTCATTTCCTTTTGTTCAATCTGATCGACCAAATTCATGAAACCCGTCTCCTTCGACATAAAAGCGCGAATCATACCAGTTTCCACGCAAACTCACAAACAAATTATTCGGCCCCCATCCCCAGTCCCAGCAGGCGGTCCAGGATGATCGCAATGGCCGCCCGGACCGGCAGGTGATTGTAACCGTTCAGTCCTTCTATCGGGGCCAGTACGATATCGGCCCGTTCCACAAGGCCTTTTTCCAATCCCCAACCGGTCCCGAACACCAGCAGGTAGGGATGATCGTCCTGCAACGCCTCGCGCACTTCCCGGTAGGACCGGCTCTGCGGAAACCGCTTGGCGTCCGGGATAATGGTCCGCGGCCGCTCTCCCCGGCGCTGGGTGATGTCCGCCACTGCATCGTCCAGCACGTTCACCACGCGGGTGTTGAGCAGGGCCTGCTTGCGGGTGGGATTGTATTCCGACCCATAACCCTCCAGCCAATGGTCCATCAGCCGGTGGACCAGCTTCTGCTGGGTTTCCAGGGGCGTGACGACATAAAACATGCCGACGTTAAACGTGCGGCCGATCCGCGAGATGTCATGCACGTCCAGGGTGGTCACCGATGAGGTGACGATCTCTCCCGATTTGTTGTAAACCGGGAAATGCACCAGTGCGATATCGATATGGCTATGAACCGATTCGGTCAAACTATGCCGTAATCAAGTTGTTTATTCAGAACCGCCCGTTTGAATATTGCGGTAAAGATCGGGACGGTGTTTGGCCGTTTTCCGGAGCGCCGCCTGCCGTTTCCATTCTTCGATTTTCTTGTGGTCGCCGGACATCAAAACGTCCGGCACCTGGAACCCCTTGTAATCCCGCGGGCGTGTGTACTGCGGATACTCCAGCATTTCGGAAGCGAAGGATTCCTCGGCCAACGACTGCTCATCGCCCACCACCCCGGGCACCAGGCGGGCCACGGTTTCTACAATTACCATTGCGGGCACTTCGCCACCATTTAATACATAGTCGCCGATGGACAACTCTTCGTCGACCAGTTCGGAAACCCGCTCGTCCACCCCTTCGTAGCGTCCGCAAACGAGGATGATTTCATCCTTGCCGGAAAGCTCCCAGGCTTTTTTCTGATCGAAACGATAACCGCCGGGCGACAACAGAATACTGTACGCCTTGGGACGATCTTTTTTAACGGCCTCCAGAGCGCGGTCGATGGGTTCGATGTTCATCACCATCCCCACCCCGCCGCCAAAAGGCGCATCGTCCACCCGCCCGTGCTTGTCCAGCGTGTAGTCGCGAAGATCGTGCGTCCTGATCTCGACGATGCCTCTTTCCTGCGCCTTGTTCAACAGGCTTTCACGAAACGGGGACTCAAACATCCCGGGAAAAATAGAAATAATGTCAAACCGGATGGTCTTCAAGTAATCCCTCGATGATATGAAAAATGAGTTTGTTCTCCTTGAGGTCAATGGACTTGACCACGGAGTCAATCATCGGAAGCAGGAGTTCTTTGTCCCCATCCTGAACCACATACACGTCGTTACTGCCGGTAAAAATGATTTCGGTGATCGTTCCGTAACACCGGCCCTCTTCATCGAAGACCTGCAGGCCTTCGATCTGAAACCAGTAATACTCCCCGTCCGGCAACGGTGGGAAATCCTCGGTAAAAATTTCGAGAGTCTTCCCCACCAGGGTTTGCGCCTGTTCAACCGTTTTACAATCCTTGAACTTGACGATCCACCGTCCGCCCTGTCCGCGGACTTTCTCCAGAATCGTTTCGGCAGGCCCCGCGTCGTCTCCCACAATCCGGGCACGATGAGGTCCTTGAACTCGATTCGGGCCGGTCACCGAAGGTTTAAGTTTAACTTCTCCCTTCAACCCATGGGTTTTCGTAATGTCACCAACCGGAACCCAATCCATGAATTATTCAATAATTTCCAAAACCGCCCGTTTCTTCAACTTGGTCGCGTTGGCGTTTAAAATGGTGCGCATAGCCCGGGCGGTTTTGCCCTGCTTGCCGATCACTTTGCCCAAGTCTTCCTTGGCCACCCTCAATTCCAGAACCGTGGTTTTCTCACCCACCACTTCCCTGATCTCCACCTGATCCGGAAAATCCACCAATGCTTTCGCGATGACAATGATAAGATCCTTCATGCTCGATACCTCCCAGATCCACTGTAGACCCGGCGTTAAATCTTCGCCGGGTGCAACTCCTTTACAACGATCAGCTTCGAGACAGGAAGATCAAAATGACGTCCTTCGTTAACACCTTATAAGGCAACTCCGGCTTTTTTCAGAAGCGATGTCACGGTCCTGGAAGGCAAAGCGCCTTTCTTGATCCAGCTCTGCACTTTTTCCGCGTCAATCTTAAATTGATCCTCAGCTTTCAACGGGTCATAGGTGCCCAACATTTCAAGAAACTTGCCGTCTCTCGGAGCTCGTGAATCGGTCGCAACTACCCTATAGAAGGGCCTCTTTTTTGCTCCTCGTCTACTCAATCGAATGACTACTGCCAATGTTTCCTCCTGTGGTTATGAAAAAAAATAACTTTTATTTAAAAAGGTCTCATCCGGTTTAAAAGGGGTTCATGCCTCCTCGTCCTCCCATCAGGCTTCCCAGATTGAAACCTCGGAAACCGCCGGACGACATTTTTTTCATCATTTTCTTCATCTGCGAAAACTGCTTCAACAGTTTGTTGATTTCGCTGACGGTAGTGCCGCTTCCCGCGGCGATGCGTTTTTTGCGGCTGCCGTTGATGACGTTGTGGCGCGACCGCTCGTGCGGCGTCATCGAATTGATGATGGCCTCGATGCGGACAAACGCGCCGTCGTCCACCTTGATGCCCTTCATCAATTTGCCCGCGCCGGGTATCATGCCCAGCAAATCCTGGATCGACCCCATTTTGCGCACCTGCCTGAGCTGGTCGCGGAAATCCTCCAGATCAAACGCATTCTTCTTTAATTTCTTTTCGAGCGCTTCCTGCTGTTCCTGCTCGAAGGTGTCCTTGGCCTTGTCGACCAGGGTCATCACGTCGCCCATGCCGAGTATGCGCGACACGATGCGGTCGGGATGAAACGGCTCGAGGGCGTCCAGTTTTTCGCCGGTGCCGATGTATTTGATGGGCCGGCCGGTGACGGATTTGATTGACAACGCCGCGCCGCCGCGCGCGTCCCCGTCCATCTTCGTCAGCACCACGCCGTCGATGCCCACCGCGTCGTGGAACGCCTTCGCCACGTTCACCGCTTCCTGGCCCATCATGGAGTCGGCGATGAACAGCACCTCGTGCGGCTCGATCTTTTTCTTGATGGCCACAATTTCGTCCATCAACGCAGAGTCAATCTGCTGACGGCCGGCGGTGTCGAGAATCACCACGGTGCGCATTTCATCGCGGGCCTGCTTCACAGCGTTGGCGCAAATGCTGACCGGGTCTTTATCATCTCCGGCCTGGTAGACGTCGATCTCCAGATCGCGTCCCAATACGTTCAACTGTTCGATGGCCGCCGGGCGGTACACGTCGGCCGGGACCAGCAGACAGTTCTTGCCTTCCTTCTTGAATTTTTTGGCCAGCTTGCCGACTGTCGTAGTCTTGCCGGAGCCCTGCAGACCGACCATCAGAATAATCGTGGGCGGGCTGTCGGAAAACCGGATGTCGCTGACCTCGCCCCCCAGCAGACGCTCCAGCTCGTCGTTGACGATCTTGACCATCTGGTGACCGGGGGTCAGGCTCTTGAGCACTTCCTGGCCGATGGACTTCTCCCGCACCTTGGCCAGAAAATCCACAATTACCGGCAGGCTGACATCCGCCTCAATCAGGGCGACGCGAATCTCGCGCAGGGCTTGGTCGACGTCGGCTTCTTTCAGCTTGCCGCGGCCCTTTAATTTTTTATAGATCGCCTCGAGGCGGTTGGATAAATTGTCGAACATACGTCCGGAAAAGCCTGATTTTACAGATTTTAGGGTATTGTAAACAGCGTAGTATATAATAGCAATCGCTAAGTGCCAAAGGGAATTAACTTTATGAAAAAAAAGGCGATAGTACTTCTGAGCGGGGGGCTGGACTCGGCCACCGTGCTGGCGATTGCCCTCCAACAGGGGTATTCGCCGGTAACGCTCTGTTTCGATTACGGCCAGCGGCACCGGGTGGAGCTGGCCAAGGCACGGGCACTCTCTTTAAAAATGGGGGCCTTGGAGCACAGGGAGGTCAAGGTCGACCTGCGCCAGTTCGGCGGCTCCGCCCTGACGGACGAAATCGCTGTGCCCAAAGGCCGGACCGATGGGGAAATGAGCGCTGAAATCCCCATAACCTATGTCCCGGCGCGAAATACCATTTTCCTTTCGTTCGCCCTGGCGGCGGCGGAAATCGCCGGGGCGGAGGATATTTTCATCGGGGTCAACGCCATCGACTACAGCGGCTACCCCGATTGCCGCCCGGAATACATCCAGGCGTTCGAGCAGATGGCCAACCTGGCCACTAAAGCCGGGGTCGAGGGCACGTCGAAATTTAAAATCCACACACCCCTCATTCAGATGACCAAAGCCGAGATTATAAAAAAGGGCCTCGAACTCGGCGTCGACTACTCCCTCACCCACTCCTGCTACCACCCGGACGCTAACGGCCGCCCCTGCGGCCAGTGCGACAGTTGTTTATTGCGAAAGAAAGGTTTCCAAGAAGCGGGGGTTGTGGACCCGCTAATCCAAATAGGAATCCAGGAATGAAAATTTTTTTAAGCTTGTGGGTCCTTGCCATTCTTGTTCTGTGCCCCAACAGTTATGCGGGAAAGGATACGCTGGGGCATGTGGCTTTCTTTTTTACGGACCCGGTTAAAACAGACGCAGATTTTGAAGTGCAGAATGATTTTAATTATTATTACCGGCAATTGGCTCCCTGGCTTAAACAAAACGGTTTTTCACATTCCTACCACACCAGCACACCCATTACCTTCAACCTCGATAAAGGAAAATCGATCGTTATCGGGAAAGATCAATTGCAAAACGACCTTGGGATGATCTTTTGCAAAATGGATGGGACCTACAAAATCTCGTACGGGGTCGGCACCGATATCGACACGATAATGGCAATAAAGGAATTTTTTGATTTTAAGTAATCCCCCTTCGACAAGCTCAGGACAGGCTCTTTAAAAAGGGGATAAGTTACTGCTGGCTGGTGCGGCCTTTACTGTCTCCACCGTCGACGAACAGGACTTCGCCGTTGACGAACGGGCTTGCGAGCAGGTAATCGAGCGCGCGGGTGAGGTCGGATACATCGCCATGGGTTTGGGTCGGCACGTTCTTTTTGTTGCGGTCGAGGTACTCCTGGCCGTGGCCGGCGGGCGGCAGGATCAATCCCGGCGCGATGGCGTTGACGCGCACCGTCTCGCCCCATTCCACCGCCGCCAGTTGCGTCACATGCTCCAGCGCCACCTTGCTTACGGAATACGCGGCGAACGCCGGGATGTTCTTCGCAATGCGCTCGTCGAGGAGGTTGAGGATCATCCCCTGCCCGATGTGTTTCTTGTATTCGCGCATCAAAAGATAGGGCGACATCAGGTTGAGTTGCATGGTATCGATCAGGGTTTGGGTCGACGTCTGTTCGACGTTTTCCTGAATGAAGTTGGCGGCGCAGTTGACGAGCAGTGTGACGTCGGAAAAATCCGCGGTTACCTGCCCGATCAAGCCTTCGGCAAAGGCCAGGTCAGAAAGATCACCGGGATAGGTCCGGCACGTCACCCCCGCCTGTTTGGCGTGAGCGAGGACCTGGGCCGGGTCGGACGCGTTATGATGCAGGGCGAGGTGCCATCCCCGGTCCGCCAGGTGGCAGGCCAGGGCCTTGCCGAGGCGCACCGCACCGCCGGTGATGATCGCTGTGGGCATGAATTCTCCATGAAAGTGGATTTTGTTTATAACATACTTGCACTTACGGGAAACATAAAGGGCAAAAACCTGGACAAGGAAATAGGATAGAAATAAATTAAGGGAAGGGATTTATCATAACCTCCCCTGTATCCCCTCCTTGGTAAGGAGGGGAAGATATGGGGTCCAGCGTCACGCTGGCCGGGCAAGGCCCGGAGCAGAATTGGGTCCAGCGTCACGCTGGGCGGCGAACCGCCGCAGGTAAATTTAAAACCTTAAAATTGCGCCCAGTGGTTATCGATTGCCGTCAACGGTTAGCCCGTACCCTCCCCCGGTAGGGTGCGGCTTTACACAGCCCGGCGGGGTTGATATTATGCGGACAAACCTTTTCAGGGAGTGAGTTTTATGGACGCAAAGCCAGGCAAAAGCGTGAATATCGCCATCATGACGGTGTCGGACACGCGCACGGAAGAAGACGACAAATCCGGCAAGACGCTGGTCGACCGCGCCACCGCCGCCGGGCACAATGTGGTCGATAAACAGATCGTGAAAGACGAGATCCCCATCATCCAGGCGGTCCTTAAAAAATGGATTGCCGACAGCAAGATCGACGTGGTCATCGCCACCGGCGGCACCGGGATGACCGGACGGGACGTGACCCCGGAGGCGTTTGAGGCCTTATACGAGAAATCGATTCCCGGTTTCGGCGAGCTGTTCCGCTGGCTGAGTTATCAGAATATCAAGACGTCGACCATCCAGTCGCGCGCCACCGGCGGCGTGGCCAATGGCACTTTCCTGTTCGCCCTGCCCGGCTCCACCGGCGCCTGCAAGGACGCCTGGGACGACATTCTGGTGCACCAGCTCAACAGCAACAACCCGCCCTGCAACCTGGTGGAATTGATGCCGCGCCTGCTGGAAAAATAGCCGGCCCGGCCGGCTCACCTTGGTCCGGCGACGGCCCCCAGGTCCTCTACCATGCAACAGTATGAATTCGACATCGACCCCGCCTGCGGCAAGCAACGCCTGGACGTATTTCTGGCGGAGGCGATGGACGATCTCACCCGCTCTTATATTCAGAAGCTGATCGAAGCGGAACAGGTGACCGTCAACGGCGCCCCCGCCAAAGCCCATTACAAGTTGAAGGCGGGCGACCGGGTAGACCTCGCGGTGCCCGACCCGGAACCGCTGGAGGTGCAACCGGAGGCGATTCCCCTGAACATCGTTCACGAGGACGATTGCCTGATCGTCGTCGACAAACCGCCGGGCATGGTGGTGCATCCCGCACCCGGTCATGCCGGCGGCACGCTGGTGAATGCGTTGCTGTACCATTGCAAAGACCTGGCGGGCATCGGCGGGGTGGAACGGCCCGGCATCGTGCACCGGCTCGACAAGGACACCTCCGGCTTGATCGTCGCCGCCAAGACGGAAGCCTGCATGCAGTCGCTGACCCTCCAGTTCAAGGAGCGTGACATTCAGAAAGTTTATCTGGCGCTGGCCAAGGGCACTTTCACACCGCAAAATGGAGTGATCGATGCCCCCATCGGCCGGCACAAAACGCACCGTAAAAAAATGTCCACCCGCGCCCCAGCCGGACGGGAAGCAACGACCCGTTATGAAGTGATCCGGCAGTGCGACGGTTTCGCCTATGTCCGGCTGTTTCCGAAAACGGGACGCACGCATCAACTGCGGGTGCACCTGGCGTCCCTCGGCCATCCCATTCTGGGGGACCGCCTTTATGGGGGTACGCTGGAACCGGGATTACCCCAAATGTCGAGGCAGGCCCTGCACGCCCATCGCTTGGAATTGACTCACCCGGCTACAGGCGACGTTTTACAACTGGAAAGTCCGTTGCCTTCTGATATGAAGGCCGCGCTCCCGACCGCCCCGAACCCGAAAATCCTTTAAAACGGCCTTAAGGAATTGAGGCGCGCCGTCTCGGCAGTCATCTTTCCGGTTGAGGGTTTGATCCCCTGCCCCATCGGCCTGTGGAAAACATGTGAGAAAAGCTGGATTGGAGCGCGTCCCAGTAAATTACCATTTTTAGACTGTTCCAGGACCGAAACAGGTCGATTCACTAAAAATATTATAAAATCAATGGGTTATAGAACCCCGGGTTTCCACTCAACGAAATTACGCCCGATTTTTTATTACTCCGAAGTTTTCCACAGTTGGAACATTAAAATTTTGGATCGCATAAATCACACCTGAAAAATGGGGTTAATCCAGTAACAAAATTTTGGCGTTCAAGCCATACCTGCATACCAAGGACTAAACTGGATTTCGAGGCAAACTTGAGTTGCACACTCCGCTTGCGCAGTATTGAAGGCCTGATCGGTGGATCAAAATTTTGACACCCGAAAGCCCCTTGCTGGGAATTGGCATGCCCCTAAGGCAAAAACCACACAATCGGTTTCTTTCCAAAACAGCGGATAACATGGACCGTACCCGCGTTCCAAACTTGATTGAAGGGGATCCCCCGGAAACCCCGGCTGTCGGCCGGTGACTACAGGCGTTCAGGAAGCTATTGAAATTTAGACTATTAGTATTCACAGCTTTTGTGCAAAAGCTGTGAACAAACCGGGTAGAAACGCCTCAACTACATGCAAAATAACGCTGCCGGGTCCGGCGATTAAATATTATGCAAAGCCCCTATGGATTGTTCTTTGGCAAGCCACCGTTTGCAGCCGCACCCGCCCCGGCTGTGTTAAGATAACCGACTGATATGTTGGACCGAAGACTATTTTCAAATTTTAATTGGTGGTATTTCCTGTTGATCTTGTCGCTGGCGATGATCGGGGTCGTCGTTATTTTCAGCGCCAACCACGCCCGGCCGGAGGTCTTTTACCGGGACCTTTATATCAAGCAGATCTACTGGATTTTATGCGGTTTAGGGGTAATGCTCTTCGCTCTTTTCATGGATTACCGGACCCTCAGCCATTATGCCTACCCGATTTTTTTCCTGACGGTTCTGTCCCTGATTTACGTCCTGTTGTTCGGAACCATCTCCTCCGGCGCCCGGCGCTGGATCCATCTGGGTCCCCTGACCCTGCAGGTTTCGGAGTTTGCCAAAATCGCGCTCATTCTGGTGTTGGCCAAATATTTTGAAAGCGGCAAGCCCAGCGGCCAATATGACCTCAGAGACCTTATCGTCCCGGCCCTGATGACGGGTCTGCTGGGCGGATTGATCTTCATGCAACCGGACCTGGGTACGGCGTTTATCGTTATTTTCATATTTTTTGTTTTTGTGGTGGCGATCGAACTGAATCCCAAAACCCTTTGGCGGTTGATCGGCACCAGCGTCGTGCTGGCCCCCTTCACCTGGTTTTTCCTCAAGGATTACCAGAAAACCCGTATCCTGACATTGTTCAACCCCGAGCTGGACCCCCTGAAAACCGGCTACCACACCATTCAATCTAAAATTGCGGTGGGTTCCGGCGGGTTCTGGGGCAAGGGCCTGATGGCGGGCACCCAGAGCCGGCTCAACTTTTTGCCGGAAAAACACACCGATTTCATCTTCTCGGTATACGCGGAAGAGCTCGGGTTCATCGGCGTAGCCGTTTTGTTCACGTTGTACCTGGCGTTGATTCTCAAAGGGTTGAATATCGCTTTCCGGGCGGCCGACCGGTTCGGCCTGTTCGTGGCTTTGGGCATCGTGGCGTCTCTCAGCTTATATATTATTTTCAACATCGGAATGACCATCGGGATTTTCCCGGTCACCGGACTTCCCCTGCCCCTGCTCAGTTACGGCGGGTCCTCCCTGATCACCAATTTTTTCGCGTTGGGATTGCTCCTGAATATCGAAATGCGCCGCGCCATACACTGACTTAATTAAAGTATTTTCCTGATCGGGCTTACTTTTCATTTTTAACTCGGAAACGCCGCATCATGGTACAATCGGCCCAACCTTTTAAAATTGTCTAATTTTCAACCCATTAACGCCCATGGCTTCTGAAATCATCATCAATTCCAACCCGCGGGAAATCCGAGTGGCCTTGGTGGAAAACAATCAGCTGGCCGAAATTTTTATCGAGCACAAGGCCAAAAAGGGGATTGTCGGCAACATCTACCAGGGCATCGTGACCAAGATTCTGCCGGGAATGCAGGTGGCGTTTGTCGATATCGGTCTGGAAAAAGCCGGGTTTTTATACGTTGGGGACATCGACCTCATCGACCTGATGGAATTCGAAAGCGACGAGGACGATTCGGAGGACATGGACCTGGGACAGGATGAGGAAGAGTCCACCGCGGGAAAACCCTCGCGGATGGCCAACCGCTGTATTCCCATCCAGGACCTGCTCAAGGAAGGCCAGGAAATCGTCGTACAGGTGGCCAAAAACCCGCTGGGTACAAAAGGGGCGCGGATCACTTCTTTCATAACCCTGGCGGGCCGGCATATCGTCTACATGCCGACGGTCAACCAGATCAGCGTTTCCCGCCGCATCGAAGACGAAGCGGAAAAGACCCGCCTGAAGAATCTGATCGCGGAAATCGGCCGTCCCGACGAAGGTTATATCGTCCGCACCGCAGGGTTGGGCAAGAATAAAGAGGACTTCATGCCCGACGTCATTTTCCTGCACAAGCTGTGGGACAACCTGAAGGGCCGGTCCGATAGCCAGGAAGCTCCCTGCCTGTTGTATGAAGACCTGAACCTGATTTTCCGGTCGATCCGCGATTTATTCAACGAAGACGTCCAGCGCCTGGTGGTCGACTCCAAAATCGATTACGAAAAATGCATCGAGTTCTGTTCGAACTATCTCCCCCACTTGGTAGATAAAATCGAGGTCTACAAGGAAGCTGTTCCCATTTTCGATTACTACGGCATCGAGATCGAAATCAACCGGGCCCTGGGCCGGAAAACCTGGCTCAAATCCGGTGGATTCATCACCATCGACCAGACCGAAGCGCTGGTCGCCATCGACGTCAACACCGGTAAATTCGTCGGGCACACCGATCCGGAAGAAACCATCCTCAAAACGAACCTCGAAGCGGTCAAGGAAATCGTTTACCAGTTGCGCCTAACCAACATCGGCGGCATCATCATCGTCGATTTCATCGACATGGCCAAAGAGGAAAGCAAAGAGATTGTCTGGAATGCCCTGACCCAGGAGCTGAAGTTCGACCGCTCGCGAACGAATATCCTGAAAATTTCCGATCTGGGCCTGGTGGAAATGACCCGCAAGCGGGTGCGCGGCAGTCTCAGCCAGATTCTGTGCGATCCCTGTCCCTATTGTGAGGGCAGGGGGCACATCAAATCGCCTACCACGGTGTGTTACGAAATCATCCGGGCCCTGCAACGGCTGGTCACCAACAACCTGACCCAGAAGAACATCACCATCGAGGTGCCCCCGCCGGTGTATGACCTTCTGTTTGAAGAGGAAACCTCCTACCTGGAGGATATCGAAAAGTCCTACAATATAGAGGTAAACGTCAAGATCAACCCCAAACTGCATCAGGAGAAGTACACCATCATCACCTGATTTCCGCCAAAGGGTGCCATGCCGGACCATCCGCCGCCCTCAAACCACCCGCGCCGCCGCCGAAACACCCTCCGATGGTTGATCTATTTTGTTCTGGTGGTCTGGACCGCCGATTACTTCTTGATGCATCCCGCCAGCATTACCCATGAAGACCTGCCCCCCACTCCTCCCGAATTGAAAGAACTCACGGACCGCCTCAGCCGGCATGTGCACACCCTGGCGTCACCAGAGCTGAAAGGCCGCCAATCCGGAACGGCGGGCAACCGGGCGGCGGAGAAATACCTGCTGAATGCGTTTGCTGAATTAAAACTATCCACCCCCGCTTCACAACAACGCCGCACCCAGGAAGTCGATCCCGCCATCGGCAACAATGTTTTCTCGGCGCTGGCTCCCATCCATCCGTCGCGTCCGTGGATCGTACTGGGGGCGCATTTCGATCATCTCGGCGATCACGACGGCGAACTGTTTCTGGGAGCGGACGACAACGCCAGCAGCGTGGCCGTTCTTCTCGAAACCGCGAGACGCCTGCAACAGGGTCCCGCGCTACAGCGGTTCAATGTTCTGCTGGTAGGATTCAATTCCGAAGAGCCGCCCCACTTTCTCACCCACCTGATGGGATCGAATCAGTTTATGATGAGGATCAAAGAAGTGGGAATCGCCCGCACCGATATCCAGCTGGCTGTCATCATGGACCTGATGGGCGGGGTGAGCTGGCAACCGCTCCAGGACACCCTGTTCGCCGTAGGTTCGGAAAAAACGGCGGTCCTGGAAACGCTGATCCCGAAAATCCGCGTGCCCGGTTTGGACGTGCGCCGCCTCGGCATCCACATGGTGGAATCCGTTCCGGGAAACGGCCAGACTCCCTTCAGCGATTACGACACGTTTCGCAACCGGGGAATCCCGTTTCTGTTTCTCAGCTCCGGGCGGACGCCACATTACCACCGGTCGACGGATACCTCGGAAAAACTGCATTACGCGCGCATGGCCCGGTCGGTGCTGTGGCTGACCGAATGGGTCCGCGCCGTGGACGCCCTGCCGGTGCCTATGACGTTTCAAAAAGACCGGGAAAATCTTCGACAGGATTTCGATTCCATCTACCCTCTGGTTCGTGAAGCTGCCCGCTGGCCGGGAAAAATCGCCAAGACCAGTTGGGTCAGCCTATACAAATTAAACCGGGACCAAACACGGCTGGAGGACATCCAGGTGAAACTCCAATCGCAAACCCCGCTGGACGCCGACGACCGGCGGGCCCTCAGTTTGGCCTTCATCCGCCTGCAATGTCTGCTCGGAGACATGGGCCTGTGTTTTCTGTTGCCGGGTTTTTAGGAACCTCAATCCGACGAAACCTGATGATTTACAGGATGTTCCACCGCTGAAAGGGACTCTTCTCCCGGCCCGGGCTGGCCGGAAAAAATGCCGCTGATGGACAACTTGAGGTTTGGAGTTGACCGCACCCGTGATAAAATCCCGCTATTCTTTAGATGGAAAATCCCTTGGGACCGGTTAAAGAGTCCGCGTTATTTTTGGCGCAATCCCATCGCCTCCCTCACCGGGGGAGGCATCCAATTCAATATTAGGAGAACATAACCATGAGACCATTACTCATCCTCGTAGCATTGTTGCTGTGTCCTACCTGGATCGCCGGGTGCGGTACCGTGGGCTCGGATTTCAACATCGAGCGGGCCCAGTCCATTGAAAACGGCAAAACCACCAAGGAAGACATCGCCCAGATGTTCGGGGAGCCTTTCAAAACCGGTATTCAGAACGGTCATCCCATTTGGATTTATGAGCAGAACAAGTACCGGGCCATGGGGGACGACATCTCCAAAAGCCTGATCGTGGAGTTCGATGACAAGGGCGTGGTGCGCAGCCACCAGGTCACGTCGAACGAACCCGCCCTTTAACCCGGACACAACCCCCCTTATTGATGTTCGGATTCCAACGGGACCAGCAAGCGATCCTGCATTTAACCTGGATCGCTTTTTTTCTGACCTTCGTGGCCTGGTTCAACATGGCGCCGTTCAACACCACCCTGCAGGCGGTGGCGGGGCTGACCTCCGGCCAGATCAAACTGCTGATGATCTGCAACGTGGCGCTGACCATACCCGCCCGCATCGTGATCGGCTCGCTGGTCGACCGTTACGGTCCCAGGCAGGTGTTCACCGGCATTCTGGTATTTGCCGGCGTGGTCTCCCTCTATTTTTCACTCGCGACCACCTTCGAGGAATTTCTGATCGCCCGTCTGCTGATGGGATGCGCCGGCGCCGGGTTCGTGGTCGGCATCAAAATGATTGCCGAATGGTTCCCGCCGGACCGCATGGGCACCGCGCAGGGTCTCTATGCCGGCTGGGGCAATTTCGGAGCCGCCGCCGCGTTGTTTGCCCTGCCCCTGATTTCCGCCCCATTTCCCCCGGAAACCGGATGGCGCATCGCCACTGCCTTCTCCGGTCTGTTGTGCCTGGTCTGGGCCGGGGTGTACCACCGCTGGGCACGCGAAGTGCCGGGCCGCGCCGACGAGTTTCCCGTCGGCCTTGAAAACACCATCGAAGTCACTTCCCGTAAAGATCTCGTCCTGCAACTGCTTCTCATGATTCCCCTGTACACCGCCATCGGTTTGCTGATTTTGAAATTGGCGGACTCCCCCGCACTTCCGAGCGGCCCATTGCTGGGGATGGTTCTGCTGGCGGTGGTTCTGGGATTTTTTATTTTAAACGCCGTCCAATGCGTAAAGATCAACCTGCCCCGCATCACCCACGGTATCCCCGAAGACAAACGTTACCCCTTCAGCCAAGCCGCCATTCTCAGTCTCGTTTATGCGCTCACCTTCGGTTCGGAGCTGGCGTTGGTCTCCATGTTTCCGCAGTTCCTGGAAAACACATTCCATCTGACGGTTACCACCGCCGGCATTCTCGGATCGTGCGTGGCCTTTTTCAATCTGGTCACTCGTCCCAGCGGCGGGTGGTTGTCCGATAAGTTTGGAAGGCGCCGGGTTCTGTTCATCCTGGTGCTGGGGGCGACCATCGGATATGGGTTCATGGGCGAGATCAACTCGCAATGGCCGCTGGGGTTGGTAATCGGTCTGGCGGTGTTTTGCTCATTAATGGTCCAGGCGGGAAACGGCACCTGTTTTGCCATGGTGCCGTTGATCCGCAAGGACCTTACCGGCAAACTGGCCGGGGTGGTCGGAGCCTACGGCAACGTCGGTGCGGTATTTTTCCTGACCCTGTTCAGCGTGGTGGACGCCGCCACCTTTTTTCAATGCCTCAGCGGCTACGCCCTTCTGGTATTATTGAGCCTGCTGTTTCTGCCATCCTTTAAAAACCTGCACAACTCGTATCACTGATTCAACGGAGAAAGGAATTTCATGGGGTTTACCTGCGGCCTGGTCGGCCTGCCTAACGTCGGCAAAACGGTCATCTTCAACGCCTTGACCCGCTCCCAGGCGGAATCCTCCAACTATGCCTTCAGCACCAGCAAACCGAATATCGGGGTGGTGGACGTGCCGGACCCGCGTCTCGACGTTATCGACCAGCTGGTGCCTGCGAATAAAAAGGTGCCCACCACCATGCAGTTCGTGGACATCGCGGGACTGGTCAAGGGCGCCTCCCGTGGGGAAGGGCTGGGCAACCAGTTTCTCGCCAATATCCGCGAGATGGAAGCCATCGCCCACGTGGTGCGCTGTTTCGAGGATGACAACATCCCGCACGTGCACAATAAAATCAACCCTTCAGCGGATATCGATGAGATCAACACCGAACTGGTGATTGCCGACCTCGAAACCCTGGAGAAACGCAAAACCAAACTGGAAAAACTGGCGAGAAGCGGCGACCAGGACGCGGCCATGCACATCGGCGTCATCACCCGTCTGATGGCAGCGTTCGACGACAACCAGCCCGCGCGGTCGGTGGAGTTTCAGAATTCCGGCGAACAAACCTTCGTCAAAACCCTCAACCTGATCACCGTCAAACCGATGCTTTACGTCTGCAACGTCGCCGATCCGTCGGAGATGGACGGACCGCTCGTTCAACAAGTCAAGGAAGTGGCGGAAGCGGAGGGTACCGAAATGGTCGCGCTGGCGGGGCAGTTGGAAAACGAACTGCTGGAGATCGAGGACCCGGACGAGCTCCAGGAATTTTTAGATGAAATGCAACTGGAGGAACCCGGTTTCCACCGCATGATCCATGCCGGATACCGCCTGCTGGGACTGGAAACCTATTTCACCGTCGGCGAACAGGAAAACCGCGCGTGGACCATTCATAAAAACACCAAAGCCCCACAGGCGGCGGGCAAGATTCATTCGGATTTCGAAAAGGGCTTCATCAAGGCGGTGGTCTACAACTACGACGATCTGGTGCAATACAAATCCGAACCGGCGGTGAAAGAAGCGGGTAAACTGCGCCTGGAGGGTAAAAACTACGTCGTGCAGGACGGCGATATCATGCATTTTCGGTTCAATGTATAACCGGCTGACCGTAAGTGCGGCGTTCGTAGATTTTCCAGATGCGGACGGCCTGGGCGCGCTCCAGTTCGGTGCCGCCGTTGTAGATCGCGGTCAGGTCTTGGTTGGTCAGAACCATCAGCGCGACCGACATCACGTCGGTCACCGTCTCCGGGCCGTAATGCACGAGGCCTTCATGCGCGTCCGGCCACCAGGGGACCAACGAAATTTTGGGGATGTTGAGTTTGCGCCGGTCATCCATGTACTTGATGATCGCGGGCACGGCTTCCTGGCCCAAGGCGATCACCGCCTCGTACACCCCCTGCGCCGTCCCGGGATCGGTCCGCCGGTCGACCATCAGTTCCACCAGACTCTGCACTTCCGATTCTTTCGGTAACACGTTGCCGGCGGCATAGCTGTCGCTTGCCTGAACCAATTTTTCCTGGGCTGAGACTTCTTGGTGGACGCGGTCGGCCAGCATTTCGCTCGCTGGTTGCATCGCCGCCGCCGCATACACCGCCAGGTAATACTTTTCCCTCACGTTCTGGAGGAGCACAACCACCGGCTGGCCGTTGAGAGAAATGATTTTCTGCCGGGAAACGCCCCCGTATTGTTCCGTATCCGTGTAATAACGGAATTTGAATCCCGGCGATTCCAGCTCCCCCTTAAGTGCGGTTTTGACAGCAACCGGCACCTCAACATATTCATGTTCACCGCTCTGTTCCGCTTTTAGGATGGCCGCCACCGGCACCTCCATCGTGCCTTCCACAATCAGATAACTCTTCGCCACCAGCCGCCAGAACGGGTACTCATTTTCCGCTTCCGCCTGAACCATACCCGGCCAGAGAAGCGCCCATACCATCAGCACGATTTTCAATTCAGTTTTCATAATTTAAGATGCCTGGGACTGCGAATATAACGATTCAACCGCGCTATTCCGCCTGAGCCAAGCCGGATCAAGCGTCACGCTTGCCCGGCCAATTGGGAATCAGGGTCCGGGGGATTTTGCCGTCCAGCGCGTCGAACACGTTGTCGACCACCAGCAGAGCCATGGTATCGCGGGTGGCTACCGAAGCGCTACCGATATGCGGGAGGAGGATCAGGTTGTCCAATTCGGTCATGCCTTCGGTCAAAGCCGGTTCATTTTCGAACACGTCGAGCGCCGCTCCCGCGATCGTATTATTTTTCAGCGCTTTCACCAATGCCTTATCGTCGACCACCTTGCCCCGCGCCGCGTGAATGAGATAGGCCGTCGGCTTCATCATCGCCAGCTGTTCGGCGCCGATCAGGTACTTCGTCTCGTCGGTCAACGGCACGTGCAGGGTGACGAAATCGGATTCCTGCAACAACTCGTCGAGTGACACGAAGCGGGCGTTGAGCGTTTTTTCTTCCGCCTCCGGCAGTCGGTGGTGTTGGTGATAGAGCACGCGCATATCGAATCCGAGGGCCCGCCTGGCTACCCCCGCCCCGATTTCGCCGCATCCGATCACCCCCAGGGTTTGGCCGTGCACATCGCCGCCCCGAAACAAGTCGGCCTGCCAGCCGTGAAACCGGCCCTCACGGGTGAAGCGGTCCGACTCGACGATGCGCCGCGCGATGCCCAGCATCATCGCCCAAGTGAGGTCGGCGGTGGTCTCGTGCAGGACGCTGGGGGTGTTGCTCACCCAGATGTTTTTCCGTTGGGCGTGGGCGACGTCGATATTATTGTACCCGGCGCCGTAATTGGCGACAATCTTCAGGGGGTCGCCGCCGGCGTCGAGGACGGCGGCGTCGATTTTATCGGTCAGATAACTGATGAGCGCTGCGCTTTTCGCGGCCCAGTCGCCGAGCTGGGCAGCGGTCAGGGAATTTTCCGAATCGTTATACAGCACCTCGGCGCGGCGTTTCAGTTTTTCGAGCGCCACCGGCGGGAAAATGTGGGTCACGGCTACGGTCGGCTTCATTTCATCTCATTTCTTGAATCAGGAGACCCCCTGCGAGCATGATCGCAATCAAACGTTACATCATAAATAAATTCCCCTTTCAGTTCCACCGGAATTGCGGAAAAGGAGTTAATCTCGGCGATTTGCGGCGGTCCCTGACCGGACGAGAGCTTTGCATAACCCGTTCTTCCAAAGTTTGAAGAACCACCAAAATCCCTCTCCCCCAAGGGGAGAAGAAGCTCTTGCGATACTGTGCCCTTACTCCGCTTATTATTCAAATCTCCTGCCGTGAAGGCTATTTGAGGGTGAACCCGGAGCGCGGTTGGTGTAAAATCCGGTCATGTTGACCATCAACGAGATATTCAAGAGCATCCAGGGCGAATCCTCCTATACCGGGCGGCCCTGTATTTTCATCCGCCTGACCGGATGCAACCTGCGGTGCAGCTGGTGCGATACCGAGTACGCATTTTACGAGGGCCAGCCCAAATCCGTAAAAGACATCATGGACGCCATCGAGCCTCTGGGCGTCCCGCTGGTGGAGATCACCGGCGGCGAACCGCTTCTGCAGGAGGAAGTGTACGACCTCATGGACGTCCTGCTCGCCAAGAACTATGAAGTCCTGCTGGAAAC
>Ga0209997_10000024_pt1 | contig 38766 bp, 34 predicted proteins | sample CR04metaG_FD_182079 | JGI IMG/M metagenome (GOLD analysis project Ga0209997, IMG submission 182079) | Deep subsurface microbial communities from Mariana Trench to uncover new lineages of life (NeLLi) - CR04 metaG (SPAdes) (version 2) | ecosystem: Environmental > Aquatic > Marine > Ocean trench...
AAAGTCGCTTGTTTTGCCTGTAGGAATAGAGATGGAATAAGTGAGACCTGTTAAAAGGTCCTGAGCAAACAAGTTTACACTTAACATAAATGAAAGGAATATTATTGCTTTTATTTTCACAGCTTACATTGTTTTCAACTTAAAAAGAATTTTAAAAGAATAATTATATAGGTAATATAAATTCTCCTTTTTCAACTATTAAATCAACACCATACTTTTTTTCCGCATCCTTTGCAGCTGCACAATTCATTTTGAACACAGTGAGATACTCTCACAGTCTCAAACTCCCACAGTCTCATCGCCTCCACTCCCCTCACCCCGCATATGCAGTTCTCAACTTTTCCTTATCCAAAGCTTTTGCAAGTTCAAAATCCTCTTCAGTTACTTTTTCCTCATCACCGTAATAATTATGCTCAACGCTGTCTTTCTCCAAACTTGCAAGCACTGTTTGTGATGAAAGCACTTTCAAATTTTCCGTAACAATGTTGGTGGAATCGTTTTCATCTATTCTTCCGGTAACAAGATAAGGTCCCATCGAAAGAGTAAGCTCAGCCACATGGTAATAAACATTTGGGAAGATAACCGCCTCAAAAGTTCCGGTTAGGTCTTCAAGCGAAAGGAATTTCATTATATCACCCTTTTTGGTTTTTATCCTTTTCGATGTCATATACCAGCCAATCATCTTAACTCTTCTGCCGCGGTTACGATACATATCTTTTGCGAGGACAATTCCGGGCTGCTCAATCCATTCCTTAAAAAAGTAAAGCGGATGACGTGTAACCATATAACCAAATGCTTCGTATTCTTCTCTGCATATTCCTGCGAGTGAATAGTTCTCATCAGTTTTTACTTCATTCTCAAGTTTAAAAGTTTCATTCATAAAAAGATCGTTATAACTCTCTTCAATAATTTTTCTGCGGTGAAGATAAACATCCAGAAGCCGCATAAGAGTTGGTCGTGTTTGCCGGAAGCACCCCATCCCACCGCACTTTATAAGCATTGCCGTTTCTTCATAAGCAAGTTTTGTGCGTACAAGAAAATCCGCAAGCGAGATGTATTTACCGTTGCGTTTTCTTTCTTCAATTATTCTATCGATTGCCCTGTAAGAAAGGTTTTTAATTGCCTTCAAACCAATACGGATTGCTCTTCCCTTTCCAGCATATTCTTTTTCACTTTCGTTAACGGAGGGAAGTTTAATCTTCAAGCCAAACCGTTTTGATTCCTGAATGTAAACCGCAGCAGAATAAAATCCACCGCCGTTATTTAAAACACTTGCCATAAACTCCGCCGGGTAATGTGCTTTAAGAAACGCCACCTGGTAAGAAAGCAAAGCAAACGATGCACTGTGCGCTTTGCAGAATGAGTATCCCGCAAACGATTCAATCTGCCGCCACAGTTCTTTTGCCTGGTAATCGGTTAAACCTTTCTCTTTTGTGGAAGAAAAAAAATTATCAACTATCCTTTGCATTGCATGGTGCGAGCGCATCTTTCCGCTCATTGCCCTTCGCAGAAGATCAGCTTCTTCCAAACTTAAACCTGCAATGTGATGTGCAACTTTAATTACATCTTCCTGGTAAATCATCACACCATAAGTTTCACCGAGATAAATTTCCATTTCTGGTACAAGATATTTTCTTCGCGATGGATCTTTATGGCGTGCGATGAACTCCTGCATCATGCCGCTCTCAGCAACACCGGGGCGGATAACAGAACTCGCAGCAGTGAGCATCTCAAATGTTTCAACATCAAGCCGACGCAGCAGCGAACGCATTCCCGGAGACTCAATATAAAAACACCCGATGGTTTTTCCCGTTCGTATCAATTCCTTTGTGGCAGTATCGTTAAAGAGCATATCAAAATTGTAAATATCAAAGTTGATATTACCCGTGTTTTTTGGAATGGGCGGATAAAGCGTACGAATCCTCACCACATCCCGCCACTCAACAGGAATTTGATAATTTAGTAGTTCTTTTGTTTTTTTGCTTTTTTCAAACATAATATAGTGTACATTTGCACACTATAATATAGAACTTTAAAGTTTAAATGCAAGTGGCTGAAAAGTAAGGGAGAAGATGCTATTAACACCTAACTTTTTTTAGTGGTTATGAAGTTTACTTAACCGCAGAGTCCGGAAAGAAGACGCAAAGTCCGCTGAGAATAAAGCATTCTGAATTCTAATTTGCTGAATAGCAATTTATACTTGCCTTTAATAAAAATTATGCTTTATTAATAAGTGGAATAAATAAATTTAGAAGATGCAGAAATGACTACTGATGATGTACTAACATGGATTTGCCAATACTGCAGTGAGGAAAATGAGTTGTGGGTCGATCTTACAATAGAGAATAAGCAGGACTTTATTGAAGATTGTGAAACATGCTGCAGACCGAATAGATTAATAATCTCACAACAAAAAGAGGAGGGCATCCCTTTTGTTGAATCACGGCTTACAGATGAATGATCTTCAAACCGAAACTTCCTGCTTATCCTAGAATATTACTTCCAACAGAAAAAATAGAAGAAGCAAAAAATATCCGATACTCAATACCCAGGGGAGATCTAATGGGTAAAGAATATCGTTCAATTTATTTAGCTTTACCATATCTTACTATGGGAATAATTTATAATTTATTAATAATTACAAAAAACAAAACTCATTACATTCAAACTCTAATCCATTATCATTCTCAGGAATGATGAACTTTCATCGTCATCATCTTTAGATTCATTATTATGATCTTCATTCTCCATTTTCTGTTTTGCCCAACTGTAACGTGAAGCATCTATAGAAAATGTGTTTTCTTCTAATTCCTTCTCATCATTATCTTCTTCACTATCGCCAATTGATGCGTTGGGGCTGTTTACATTTACGCGAAGAATAGTTGGAACTTCAAGGTCTTCTTTATCAATATTATCAGTATCCAAAAAGTTAAAGCCGCCTCTGAATTCCAGTGATTCCTGCTTGCCTCTAATTTCCGGTTTACTTTTAGCAAGAGGAAATGATTTACGAGCAGAATCGAAACCGGTTGCTATTACAGTATAAGAAACATAATCATTCATTTCTTCTTTACGTACGCATCCAAAAATAACATTGGCTTCTTCTCCGGCAGCTTCGAATATAACGTTGTTGCCTTCATTAATTTCTTCCATTGTTAAATTGCTGGAACCGGAAACATTAAGCAGAACACTTTTTGCACCTTTTATGTTCAAGCCCTCAAGCAGCGGACTTGAAATTGCTTTTTGTGCAGCTTCAATTGCCCGGTTCTCTCCGCTTGCAATTCCGCATCCCATCAACGCTTCACCGCTTTGATTCATAACAGCACGAACGTCAGCGAAATCAACATTTATCAAACCTTCCACCGTAATTATATCTGCAATACCTCTTGTTGCTTCGTACAACACTTCATTCGGTTTATCGAAAGCAGTAAACGCATTTGTGTTGCTATCTAATATTGCAAGTAATCTTTCGTTGGGAATAACAATTAAGCTGTCTACATGCTGCCTTAATTCCTGAATACCCTGCTCGGCATTCAGCATTCTTGTTTTGCCTTCCCATTTAAATGGTTTGGTAACAATGCCAACTACCAAAGCTCCGATACTTTGTGCAATTGATGCTACAATTGGAGCACCGCCAGTACCGGTGCCTCCGCCCATTCCGGCAGTTACGAAAACCATATCGCTGCCGGTTAATAATTCGGCAATTTTTTCGCGGTCTTCTTCAACTGCCTTCCTCCCAATATTCGGATCAGCACCTGCACCAAGCCCGCGCGTAATTGCTGTACCCACCTGAATTTTGTGTGTTGCCTGATTGTTTTCCAACACTTGAGCATCGGTATTAATACCAACGTATTCAACTCCGTCAAGACCACGCAGTATCATACTCTCTATGGCATTACAACCTCCACCGCCAACGCCTACAACTTTAAGCACAGCAGACATTGGATGCTCACGATCGATCGTGGCGAATTTATTCATGTACCCTCCTTGTTATGGTTTTTATAGTTCATCGAAAAATATTTTTACTTTCTCTACAATATCTTTTATCTTCTTTTTGCCTTTATTCTTTATCACTAATGATTGATACTCGCTTGATTTTCCACCTGGAATTCCTTTTATCAATCCTGCAACCGTTGCAAACTCAGGGCTTTCAATTTCGTTTGCCAGCCCAAGTCCTAAATCCTGCGGGACACCAATTCGTGCAGGTAAACCAAAAACTTCTTCTGCTAATTCTGTTGTTCCCCTGAGCAGCGAGCCGCCACCTGTTAAAACAATTCCTGCTTTAATTTTACTTTTAAAACCTGCATTTCTCAGTTCATTATCAACCAGCGTAAAAAGTTCTTTCATACGAAGACCTATGATTTGAGTTAATAAACTAATTGGAATTTTAGTATTACCTCTAGCACCAACACCTTTAATTAAAATGTCTTCGTCTCTGATAATGGCACTATCTGTGGCATAGCCAAATTCAATTTTCAGATGTTCAGCTTCTTCAGTTACAACACCAAGCGATTCGCGTATATCGTTTGTAACCTGGTTACCTGCAATACCAATTACCTTTGTATGCTTAATAGCTTTTTTATGAAAGATGGCGATGTCAGTTGTACCTCCGCCTATATCAATTAAAGCAATACCAAGATCCATTTCACTTTCTTCAAGCACAGAAGTGCTAGATGCAATTGGTTGAAGTATGTAGTCCTGCACCTTTAATCCTGCTCGTTCAACAGATTTTTTAATATTCTGAATTGCCGGAATTGATGCTAATACAACGTGGTTGCTCGCTTCCAACCTTGTGCCGGAAATACCAATCGGGTTTTCGATTCCGCCCTGGTAATCCACAGAATATTCTTCGGGTATTATATGAAGAATTTGTCTGTCCGAAGGAATGCGAATTGTTCTTACATCTGCTTCTAACCTGTTAAGGTCTTCTTTAGTTATTTCTTTTTCCTCGCTTGTTATTGTAACATAATTTCTGTGTCTTATACTTGTAATGTGCTCTCCGGCAACACCAACGTTTACAAGATTTACAATTAAGCCAGCCCTGTTACTTGCAATCGCCATCGCACTCTTTATTGCTTCGGCAGTTTTGCTGATGTTAGCAACAAGACCTTTATGCAGTCCTTCCGATGGTGCAACACCAAAACCAAGAATATCAAACTCATCAGTATCAATGTTTCTTTCCGCAATAACTGCACAGACTTTGGTTGTGCCTAAATCCAATCCTGCAATAATATCTTTCTTCATCCGTTTTTTTCCGTGTTTACAGGTTTACCGATAAAAATTTCATTGTTAAATCTTAAATCAACGTAGCTGCTGTTTTTAAATAGTTTATCTTTTTTATTTAACCCTTTCCATATAGATGATAGAATAACTACCTTTTTGCCTTCCGAACCTTTTCCGAATATCACAGGATAGGAAATACCTGAAAACCTTAAAATAATATCGCCGCCATGTCTTAAATTAATTTCTGTTAAATCATTGTACATTTCATCATTTACAATTTTAGCTGCGTCAATAATTTTAAATGCACGAACCAACTCATCACTATGGAAACTTTCGTAGTCATTATTTTTACGATTAAAATTCACATTGCTTATAACAGGAAGTTTTGAAATATCTGACTTCCTTTTCAGTTTAATTAGTTGAAAATTTTCTGTTATTAAAAACGGGTCACTTTTCATCAGCAGTACTGCCATAAAATTCTTTTCAACTATTTTAATATCTACTCTTCCAACTCCATCCGCTTGAACTTCGGCTTTAGCTACATAAGGATGTTCTGTTATTCTTGATTTTATTTCCTGTAATGTTAACTCCGGATATTCACTTACTTTGTTTAAGTCAGAACCAATCAAAAAATCGTTTGCCGAAAGAGTTATATTCCCTTCTAATATTATTTCGGAAATGATTTCCCTTTCGGATATTTCAATAACAACATTTACATAAATCATCCCGCCAATAATTACTGCAAACATTATAACTCCGACTATTGTACCGAGTTTCTCTTTCATTTCGATCTCTTGTTCAATAATTCAACAAATTTCTCACCATATTTCCAGACATCACCGGCACCCATTGTAATTACAATATCATCGTTCTCTACTATGTTTAAAAGATATTCCGGTATTTCATTTTTATCGGCAATGTAGTGAACATTCTTATGCCCGAACTTCAGAGTTATATCGGTAATCATTTTTCCGTCAACTCCATCAATCGGTTCTTCTCTTGCCGGATAAACATCTGTACAAATAAAAACATCCGAGTTCAAAAATGATTTTCCAAACTCCTTGTAAAAATCTTTGGTTCTCGAATAAAGATGCGGTTGAAATACAACAACTAAACGTCTTTTCCATCCTGCCCTTACGCCTTCAAGTGATGCTGTAGTTTCGGTCGGATGATGTGCATAGTCATCCACAACTAAAATTTCTTTATTGTATTTAATTTCAAATCTTCTGTAAACACCGGAGAACTTTTCCAATGCTTTTTTAATAACAGAAAACCCGATGCCCAATTCTTTAGCAATAGTTACAGCTACCAGAGAATTTTTTACGTTATATAAACCGGGAACATTTAATTTAATTTTACCTAAATCTTCTCCGTTATGTTTAACTGTATATGTACTTGAAAATTCATTATGTGTTATATCAACTGCTCTCATATCTGCATGCGGTGTTGTTCCGTATGTAATAATTTTTTTATTTATTTCCGGTATAATTTCCAATAGCGCCGGTTCGTCAAGACAAAGAACAACAAAACCATAAAAAGGAACTTTGTTTGCAAATTCAATAAATGCAGATTTTATATCATCAAGATCCTTGTAAGTATCAAGGTGTTCACTTTCCAATGTTGTTATTGCTGCAATTACCGGGGTTAGTTTTAAAAATGTCCTGTCGAATTCATCAGCTTCAACAACAATAAATTCTCCGTTTCCTAACCGCGCATTAGTACCGCCAAGTCCGCTTAACTTTCCGCCTACGATTATTGTCGGATCAATTCCACCTTCTGTTAAGGTTAAACCAACCATACTTGTAGTGGTTGTTTTACCATGCGTACCTGCAATGCCGATTCCATATTTCATTCTCATTGTTTCAGCAAGCATTTCCGATCGTTTAATTACCGGTATGTTTTTCTCAATGGCTGCAGCTACTTCAGGGTTATCGGTTGTAACGGCAGACGAATAAACAAGCACATCAGCGTATTTGAGATTTTCAGGTGAATGACCTTTGTAAACCTTTGCTCCAAGTTTTGTAAGCCGGTCAGTAATTTCAGTTAATGAATTATCGGAGCCGGACACCTCAAAACCCTGATCCAAAAGTATTTCGGCAATACCACTCATTCCAATTCCACCTATGCCAACAAAATGTATTTTATGTATATTCTTAAACACTATTTATTCTCAATTTCGGCTTTCATTTCTAAAATATCGTTATATAAATCATCTTCATTATCATAATCTGAAATTCTAAACATAATTGGTCTTAATCTGTTCTCAATTTTTATTCTTACAATTCGCATTCTTTTTGATCTTGTAGAGCCTTTTTCCCTGAAGAATTTAATAAACACAATCTGATTTTTATTAAATCTTCTCTCTTTAAATCGATTGATAAATGCAATGCCGTTGTCTGTTACTTCTATATGTTTGTTAAGCAGTTGGTTATACAACAAAGCAGCTATTGAGAAGATCACAATAAGCCCCAGGAAGTATAGCACCGGGTCACTTATAACAAGAGTGAAAGAATCTTCTACAAACTCGCCTCTAATAACCAGGTAAAGCACAAAAACAATAAAGTATATTATGGTTGATTTATAATAGAACGACATATTGTATTTAAATACGCTTCTATTATTTGAAGTTTCAGTACTCATACTGCCTCCATATATTTTAAAGCGTTAATTGCAATGCTTTTTGCTGCATCAGGTTTAGCCAGCTTTACTGCATTATTTTTTAACTCATTAAGTTTATCTTCCGAATCAATTATTGTGATTACATATTCTGATAATTCAGAATTCAATTCATCGTCTTTTAAAAGAACAGCGGCGTTTTTATCCGATAAAGATTTTGCATTATTATATTGATGATTTTCAGCCACGTTAGGTGAAGGCACCAAAATAGATGGAACACCCAATACTAATATTTCTGCAATTGTTGTTGCGCCGGCACGAGCCAAAAGTAAATCACAAGCAGAATAAGCAGCATTCATATCATCAATAAATTCATATACTTTAACACTCTTCGAAGAATACATTTTATGTTCAGCAAAATAATTTGCACCTGTCTGCCAGATTATCTGAATTCCCGCCTGCTCAAGTTTTGAAATGTTATTTGCTACTGCTTTATTTATTGATGCAGCACCGAGGCTTCCGCCAAGCACTAAAAGTGTTTTTGATTCTGATGATAATCCAAATTTCTCTAATGCCTTGATTTTGTTTTCAGTTCCTAAATTTTTTCTTACCGGATTGCCGGTTAAGATTGTCTTCTCTTTTTTTCTTAAATATTTTTTTGAGTCCTCGAAGCTGATATGAACTTCATCTGCGTAACGTTCTAACAACCTGGTCGTAATACCCGGATAACTATTTTGCTCAAGTAATATTATTTTAGCACCCATAACAAATGAACCGAAAATTGCCGGACCGGAAACATACCCTCCTGAACCAATTGCAACCTTGGGTTGAAATTTCATATTTATAATTACTGATTGTATTACCGACACAAAAAGTTTTAACGGAAATAATAAATTTTCAAAGTTGAATTTTCTCGAAAATCCTTTTATCCAAATCGATTTAAATTTATAACCAAGCTTTGGAACTATCTTTCCTTCAATCTTAGATTTTGTTCCAACAAATAATATTTCAGTATCAGGTTTCAATTCCTTTATTTGCTCTGCCACTGCAATTGCCGGGAACAAATGCCCGCCAGTTCCGCCGCCGGCAAATAAAACTTTATACTGTTTAGCTTTGACGCTCATACATTTGCCTCTGCAAGTGTTTCGCTAAATCCATCTTCATCTTCCACATCATTATTTTTCTGATTTGAAAGAGCAATATTTATTAAAATGCCAATACCGACACAGAGGAACACCAAAGACGTACCGCCATAACTAATGAACGGTAAAGGTAAACCAGTTGTCGGCAGCATACCTGTGGTAACAGCAACGTTTACAAAAGCATAAGTGATGATTGAAATAGTTATTCCGAATGCTAACAACTGCCCGAACCTGTCTTTCGCTTTCTTTGCGATTAGTACACCAACAATGAAAAGAATCAGGTAACTAAGCAAGACAAACACCACCCCGATGAAACCCAACTCTTCGCCAAGTATTGCAAATATAAAATCACCATAGGCTTCAGGCAGAAACAGATTGCTCTGCATGCTGTTGCCTACACCTACACCGAATAACCCGCCGCTGCCCAAGCCATAAATTGCCTGCTTTACCTGAAGATTTATATCACTTCCATTTTGCAAAGAATTAATAAATGCTAATATTCTTCCTCTTGAATGAGGATAGATCATTGCTGCAATTCCTCCTGCAGTAAAAAATAATAACAAAGAAGAAAGAATATGTTTTAATCTTGCACCGCCTACATATAAAACCGTTAATGATATTAAAACAAGAAGCAATCCGGTACTGATATTTGGTTGAAGAATTATTAAAGAAGAAATAACTATTACCCAAATGAACATAGGAATAAAAGCATGATGTAAATCATCAAGTTTGTTTTGCTTATCATCCAACATAAAAGCTAAATGTATAAGCAGCAGCAATCTTGCAATATCAGCAGGTTGAAATGAAACGAATCCAAGGTTGATCCATCTGCCGGCTCCTTTAATATTTGGAGCAATAAATAAAGTTATAATCAGAACAAGAGTAATTCCTATAATTGCGGGCTTGCAATAATTTTTATAAATCTCATAAGGAATCATGCTGAAGAGTATCATAAGAAAGAATGCAATACCTACTTTAAACAGGTGCGAATTAAACAAATGAAATACGCTATCGAACCTGATAACACTATATGTGCTGCTCGCGCTCATAACTATGATGAGCCCAAGTAACATAAGTACAAAAGCATCAAAGAAAATTGTTATTGCAAGTTTTTTCATCAGTTAATAATTTCTCTTTTATTGCCAGATGGAACTCGCATTATAATCATTTGATTGTTTGTAATTTGAATTTTCATGCTCGTTTCATACTATTTTCATTATATACTGTTTACTGCTTCCTTAAAAACTTCGCCCCGATGTTCGTAATTATCGAACATATCGAAACTGGCACAAGCCGGGGAAAGCAAGACAACATCACCTTTTCGTGCTTCGTTTATTACCATTGTGATTACATCCTCCAATGATTTTTTAATTTCAACTTTAACTAAAGAATGAAAGAAGCTGAAAATCTTTTCAGCCGAAGAACCGATTGCATAAATTTTCTTTACTCTTTCTAAAACCAAAGATTTTATCTGCTCATAATCATTCCCTTTATCCTGACCCCCAAGAATTAAAAGTATTGGTTCATCAAAACTTTTTAGTGCATACCAGACAGAATCAATATTTGTCGCTTTAGAATCGTTGATAAATTTTACACCGTCTATTTCTCTCACTAATTCAAGCCGATGCTCAACACCTTCAAACGCTTTAAGTGCTTTTATGATCTTATGATTATCAAGCTTGAAAATTTTTGCTGCGCATATTACAGCCATTGCATTTGCAAGGTTGTGTTCACCTTTAATTTTTATATCAGAAACATTACAACTGAATACTTCTTTTCCCTTTTTTATAAATTGAATTCTTTCATTCCTTTTGAAACAACCGTTATCCAGCTCATCATTAAGAGAGAAATAAAACGATTTGCTTTTATGATCTTTCAAATATTTTAATACCGTGCCGTTATCTTTATTCAAGATAAGATAATCACCGGCATCCTGGTTTTCATAAATATTTTGTTTGGATTCTGCATACTTATCAATACTTTCATCGTACCTGTTAAGATGATCGGGTGTAATATTTAAGATTATTGCAACTTTTGGTTTAAATTTATCAATCAGATCTAATTGAAAGCTTGAAACTTCGAGTGCAACAAATTCATTCTCTTCAACATCCAATGCTATTTCAGAAAAAGCCAATCCGATGTTACCGGCAACAAAAGTGTTACGCCCGCATTGATTAAAAACATGACCGCACAAACTTGTTGTTGTTGTTTTTCCGTTAGTACCTGTTATCGCAATGATGTTTCCCTTACAATATCGATAGGACAGTTCAACTTCGTTTATTAATTTTATATGATTTTTTCTTGCATTAACCAGCACAGGAGCATCGTTAGGAACACCAGGACTTACAACCATCATTTCACATTTGTAAACTCTTTCAGTATGTCCGCCTGTTTCAAATTTTATATTCTCTTGCTGCAATTCATCAACAAATTCTTTTAATTGTTTTTCATCAGCCATATCACTAACGAAAGGGATTCCACCTACTTTTTTAATTAATTTAGCAGCACCAACTCCGCTTCGAACTGCACCAATTACTGTTATTTTTTTATTTTTTAAATCCATTATCTTATCTTAAATGAAACAAGACTTACAATTGCGAGAATAATAGCAACTATGTAAAAACGAACAACTATCTTCGGCTCCGGTAACCCTTTCATTTCAAAATGATGATGTATGGGAGCCATTTTAAAAACCCTTTTGCCCTCGCCATATTTTTTTTTCGTGTATTTGAAATAAACCCGTTGAATGATCACCGAAATTGTTTCCATGAAAAAAACTCCACCTAACAAAGGAATAAACAATTCCTTCTTAATAAGAACTGCAAGGATTCCGAATGCACCGCCCAACGCTAACGAACCTGTATCACCCATAAAAACCTGTGCGGGATAACAGTTATACCAGAGGAATCCGAGCGAAGCTCCAATAAGTGCAGCAATAAATACTGTTAATTCACCAGAGCCGGGTAAATAAAGAATGTTAAGATAGTTTGAGAAGATTGCATTACCACTTACATAACTTAAAATTGCAAGAGCAATCATTACAATTGTAATCACACCGATTGCCAATCCATCCAAACCATCTGTTAAATTAACTGCGTTTGATGTTGCCGTTACTATAAAAACAACAGCAGGAATATACAGTATTGAAAGATCGAGGTTTACATTTTTAAGGAATGGAACGGTAGTAAGTGTATTGATGCCATCAAATTCCGGAGAAAAATAAATTACTGAGCCAACTACCAATCCAATTATAACCTGCCCTAACAACTTGTATCTTGCAATCAAACCATTTGGATACTTTTTAACTACTTTCAAATAATCATCTATAAATCCTACACCGCCTAACCAAAGCGTACCAACTGTTATTAGAATCACATAAGTACTTTTTATATCTGCCCACAGTAATACAGGAATGAGCACTGATAAGAGGATTATCACTCCGCCCATTGTTGGTGTTCCTGCTTTAGACCAATGGAATTTAGGACCGTCTTCTTTTTTAGCTTCACTAATCTGATTTTTTGTTAGAAGCTTTATAACTTTTGGTCCGATATACAACGCAAGGAATAGACCCGTAATTGCAGCTAATGCCGAACGAAAAGTTAAGAACCTGAAGATATCAAAACCCGGTGGATCATATAGTTTATTTATGTATTCAAAAAGATAGTAGAGCATTAGCTTTTCGTTTTTGATAAAATTGTATTTGCGAATTCTTCCATTCGCATTCCGCGTGAACCTTTAACAAGTATAACGGTGTTCTGCAGATTATAATTGCTTATAAATTTTTGTAATGATTTTCTTGTTCTAAAATGTTTTGTAATTATTCTTTTGTTAATCAATTTTACATGCAGCGCTTTCATTCCTGATCCAATAGTATATAGTTCATCGATACTACTTTTTATTATTATGGAAGAGAGACTACGATGAAGTTCTATGTTATCTTTGCCGAGTTCAAACATATCTCCTAGTATCAAGACCTTTCGTTCATAAGTTTTTATACGCTCAACCAGTTCTATTGCTGCTATTGTTGAATCGGGACTTGCATTGTAAGTGTCATCAATCAGAAGAAAATTATTGTGATGCTTTACATTTAGTCTACCGTCGGTTATGCTAATATTTTCTGTTCCTCTTTTTATCTGTTCTTTTGTCAAGCCCAAATTCAGCGCAATTGATACAGCCGCCAGATAATTATTTGCACTTTGTTCACCATATGACGGTAAGGTGTTTTTTATTTTTTTATTTCTATGCTTTATTTCAATTACAGGTCTTCCATCATCGGTGTAGTTTAATATTTTTCCCTTTACCTCAACATTATTTTTGAATCCATAAGTAGTACAGTTGTTAAATTTATCGTAAAGATTTTTTAATAACGGGTCATCATAATTGATAAATATTTTTCCTTTGTTGTTTCGCGTTTCATCAAACAAAGCGATCTTTTCTTTTAAAACACCTTTCCTGTTTTTTAAATATTCAAGATGCGAATCTCCGATATTGGTAATCAAAGCAATATCGGGCTGTAAAATTTTAGCTGAGTATTCTATTTCACCAAAGTGATTTGTGCCTAGCTCTGCAACAAGCACATCGTGTTTTTCGTTTGTTGCCAAAATCGTTAATGGAACTCCGATATGGTTATTATTATTGCTTTCTGTTTTGTTCACTTTATATTTTTCATTTAATAATGCTGCCAGCATATCTTTTGTTGATGTTTTTCCGTTGCTGCCTGTTATACCAATTATTTTTGCACTTAATTTTTTCCGCCAGAGCTTTGCAATTTCGCCAAGAGCTTTGGTTGTATTCTTCACAGTAATTATGGGAAGATCAATATCATCAAATTCATTTATCTTTTTTCGATTGATTAGAAGCACAGTCACACCGTTTTTCACTGCAGATCTTACAAAACTGTGCCCATCAAATCTCTTCCCTTTAATTGCAATAAACAAAGAACCTTTTTTTACTTTCCTTGAATCAATTGTTACGTTTCTTACCGCTTTAAATTCATCCGGATTAAAAATCTCTGCTGTCGGTATATCAACAAAATCTTCAATATTTAATGTCACTCTGCTCAACTGTAGAAATAATTTTTTACAACTTCACGATCGGAAAAATGAGTACGCACACCTTTTATTTCCTGATAATCTTCGTGACCTTTTCCTGCTATTAAAATTATTGAGATGCTATCACTGTTATGTATCGCATGCTTTATCGCTTCTTCCCTGTTCTCAATCACATTATAATTTCTTTTCACAATTCCCGATCTTATATCATCAATAATTTTATATGGATTTTCATCCCTCGGATTATCAGAAGTAATGATGACTTCATCGCTTAATTCAGTTGCTATTTTTCCCATTTGCGGTCTTTTCTGTTTATCTCGATTTCCACCGCAGCCAAACACTGTTATTATCTTAGCTCCATCACTATTTAATTTGTTCACGATCTTCAAAGCTTTTTCAAGACTATCAGCTGAATGAGCGTAATCAATTATTACTTTTTTGTTTTCTTTGCTGATCACTTCAAATCTTCCCGGCACCTGCTGTGTAGTTTTAATTCCTTTAATTATTTGTTCTTCTTTAACACCATGTAATTTGGTAATAGCAAAAGCCGCAGTTGCATTATATGCATTGAACTCACCTACCAAAGAAGTTGTAACCTTGTAATCTGTTGCATCGTAATTAATTATAAATGAAGTACCGTTGAGATCGTATTCAATTTTCTTAATTAAAAAATCTGAGCCGGATAAAGTTCCATAGCTGTATCTTTTTGCTTTACAATCCTTCAAAACTTCTACACTGTTATCATCATCAGAGTTATATACAACAAATGCACTTACATCTAAACAATCAAACAATATTTTTTTTGCGATTAGATAATTTTCAAAATCATGATGAAAATCGAGATGTTCAGCAGTTATGTTTGTAAAAATTGCCGAGCTGTAATACAAACTGTGAACTCTTTTTAAAGTTAGAGAATGCGATGACACTTCCATCACAGCATATTCACATCCTTCGTTTACCATTTGAAGCAGCATTTCATTCAAATCATTTGCTTCGGGTGTAGTTAATTTTGAATCAATCTTTTTCTTACCAATAAAGTTTGAAATCGTTCCTAACAATCCTGTTTTATAACCGGCAGTTTCAAGTATATTTTTTATAAAATAAGATGTCGTTGTTTTCCCGTTCGTTCCTGTAATTCCAATCAGGTTCAACTTTGTTGAAGGATGACCAAAATAATAATTGGAAACTTCCGCCAGTACAGACCGTGAATCGTTTACCAATATTTTTGCTGCACCGCTATGCTTATAAAGTTCATCGGGTGTAGTTCCTTCATTATCCAAAATTATTGCAATCGCTCCGCTGTTTAGTGCATCGGGAATAAACTTATGACCATCAACATTAAATCCTTTTATTGCTGCAAACACCGAATCATTTTTCACTTTTCGTGAATCGTATTCAATGCCGGTAACTTTGTCATCACGAATATTTCCGGTTACCTTGATTGCAGTTACACCATTTAACAGTTCCGTTAATGTCATCAGTAAATATTCGCTCCGCTTATTATAGTTTGAGAACAATTAATTTTACAAACCTGGTTTTGCTTTATATTCATTCCGGGTCTGATGCTTTGCGATGTAACAATTCCAGATCCGTTTATATCATAATTCAGCCCTAATAAATTCAACTTAATCAACGCATCTTTAACTGTCTGTCCCCGCAGATCGGGCATAAGATTATTTTGGTTATCAGAGTTCGGATAATTGCTCGAAACGTTTACAACATTTATCACTTCGGGTTCAACTTCTTTTTCAATTGTTGTTGAAAGTATTTCAGTTTTAATATTCTTATTCGCTTTATATTCTTCCGATTTCTGAAATTTTTTCAAATTGGTTTCAAGAATTCTTTCGGTTATATTTTTGAATATCGGGGCAGCCACTTTTCCGCCATACTTTTCTTCCTTCGGTGAATGAACAATTACGAGGCAAACTATTTGCGGATTATCAGCAGGGAAAAATCCTACAAACGAAACAGTATATTTGTTTTTAGAATATTTTCCATTTATCAATTTTTGTGATGTCCCCGTTTTTCCGCCAACTGGGATTAACTTAGAATCGGCATACGAACCGGTACCATTTTTAACAACACTTCTAAGCATTTTTCTAAGTCTCACAGAAGTTTCTTCCGAGATAACACGGCGAACAACTACCGGAGATGATTCGAATATAACTTTACCGTTTTTATCTGTCCTGCCCTTAAGAATATGAGGTTCGTATAGAATGCCGCCATTGATAACTGCTGAGAAAGCATTTATTAATTGCAACGGTGTTACCGAAACCTCATATCCAAAAGACATAAATGTCTTTGTATATTTAGACCAACGATTCGGTTTTTTAAGTGTTCCTTTTACTTCGCCCGGTAAAGTAACCGAAGTAAAAGTACCAAAACCGAACCCCCTCAGGTATTTGAAGTATGTGTCATTATTCAAACGCTGAACAAGTTTTGAAATTCCAATATTGCTTGATTCTTCAAGCACACCCTTTATGGTGAGATATTGATTACTATGAGTATCTCTTATATAAGTGTTCCTGAATTTGTACTTTCCGTTTTCTACATTTACAAGCTCATCTTCATAACATTTATCTTCGTCAATTAATGCAGCCATTGTAAATGTTTTAAAGGTTGAGCCTGGTTCATAAGTATCTGTAATTGATCTATTTTTTCTTTGGTAATCATCAAATTTCCAATAAAAGTTTGGATTGAAATCATTCACATTTGCGAGTGCTAAAATTTCTCCTGTATTCGGATCCATTAATATTCCTGTGGCAGATCTACCCTTATATTTTTTAAGTCCGAGATTTAATTCCTCTTCTAGTATTGTTTGGTAATTCCTATCTATTGTTAAAATCAGGTTATCACCGGGAATTGCGGTTTTAGTTTCTTCATCAGAAAATGTAATTACTCTACCAACAGCATCTCTTTCAACTAAACGCGATCCTTCCTCCCCATTCAACTCATCCTCATAATATTTTGCAACTCCGTTCATTCCAACATATTCTTTATTAACATAACCCAACAGATGTGAAGCCAATGAACCGTATTGATATATCCTTGTCGGTTCATCAACTGAATATAGTGCACTTAATTTAATATCTTTCAGAAGTGCTGCTTTTTCCACAGAAACGTTTCTTTCTATAACAATTGTTTTACCCTTTTGCTTCATCAACTTAAGGTAATGTATTTTGCTTTTTCCAAAGACGGAAGAAAATTTTTCAGCCAAATCATCTTTTCTATTTTCATTAAGCATTCTTAGATCTAAATAAAATGTAACGTCGTTCCTGTTATACACAAGCAGAACATTACTCCTGTCGTAGATCAATCCCCTTTCGGCTTTAATAGTTTCCAATCGTGTTTGCTGCTTTAGCGCAATATATTTTAGCTCTTCGCTTTTAATTATCTGTATATCAACAAGTTTTACAATAAGCGCTACAAATAGCAGTAAAACAAATAAGATGACTGACAGCGCACGGGAATTATTCATGCTTAGATTTTAATTCTTCGTTTACTTTTTTAATAAGATCTTTATCAACATTAACTGTAATCTTTGGTTGTGTTCTTCTAACCATACCTAATTTATTTTCGGCAACTGAAATTATTTTTTCTTTCGAACTGTATGCCTGATACTCTGCAATTAGATTAACTTTTAGCGATCTTTCTTCCTTTATTATTTTATTAAGTTTAGATTTCTCACGCATTAATTCTTCATACTTAAAACGAAGTCCTATACTTACCAGCACCATAGATGTAACAACAATAAGCAAGAAAATAATTTTTATGATAAACGGCTTTGCACTTTGTTTCATATTTTTTCAGCTACTCTAAGTTTGGCACTTCTTGCTCTTCTGTTTAACCCTACCTCAGCTTCGGAGGGTATTATAGGTTTTTTAGTAATTATTTTTAACCGCGGTTCTTTTTCACATATACAAACGGGTAGCTCTTTCGGGCAGACGCAACTAAGTTGTTCATACTTAAAAAACTCCTTAACAATCCTGTCCTCCAACGAATGATATGAAATCAAAACCAGTCTTCCGCCGTTTTTTAAAACTTTTAACGAATTATTCAGGAATTGTTTTAAAAATTCGAGTTCGTTGTTTACATGAATTCTTAATGCCTGAAACACTCTTGATAAGGTTTTAACCTGATAGCGTTCCGATGTAATTTCTAATATCAATTTTTTAAGCTCGCCTGTAGTTTCAATTTTTTTAATTCTTCTCGCATTAACAATTTGTCTTGCAATCTTTCTTGAATTTCTTTCTTCACCGAATTCATAAATAATTTTTGCAATTTTATCTTCATCAAAATCATTTATCACATCGTAAGCAGTTAACTTTAAATTTTTATCCATTCTCATATCCAATGGTGCATCGGCACTATAAGTAAATCCTGCAGATGCATTATCAATCTGAAATGAGGAAACCCCTAAATCAACAAACACACCGTCAAAGAACTCTATCGATTCAATCTTTGCAATAACATCAATAAGCGAAAAGTTAAAATTGTACAACCGAATTCTGCTTTCATCATCAAATAATTTTTTGCAATGATCGAATGCGGTCTTATCAACATCGGTAGAAACTAATACGGCATCATCATTTAATCGATTCAAAATTTCTTCAGTATGTCCACCGAATCCCAACGTACCTTCAAAGTACATCCCGGCTTTATCTGTAATTAAGTAATCCAGACTCTCATCCAATAAAACCGGTGTATGATGAACTTTTATCATCCCGACATTACTTTTGCAGCTATTTGCTCGTATGTTTCACCTGCCTCGTTTATATATTCTTCATAAAGTTTCGGATTCCAAACTTCAATTTTTTGCAGCGCACCAAGTATTAATACATCTTTTTCAATCTGAGCAAATTTAATTAGCGAGTGTGGAATCAGAATTCTCGATTGAGAATCCATAGTGTCATCAGTAGCAAACTGAGAGATCATTCTTATAAACTTTGCTTCAACAGGATCGAACGAATTAAGCTTAAGAAGTTTCTCTTCAAATTTTTGCCATTCATCTAAAGGATAGATATCGATGCACATTGCAGTGCCTCTGGTTATGATAAAAGTATCATTTGATTCGGGCGAAACCTGCCTGCGAAGCTTAGCCGGAATGCTTATCCTTCCTTTGTTATCAATTGAATATGTAAACTGTCCTCTAAACATTTCTATAATCCTTTGGTTATTTTCACCACAATTCCCCACTACTCCCCAAAATAATAGAAAAATTCTTCAAAAGTCAAGAAATATTTGTTCTTTTCTCCACAATATTTTTTAATTATTTGGATGGGAAAATTAGCCAAATATTAAAATATAGCTATATTAAGCTGAAATGATATAAAATTGGAAATAATTGAAGGAATGCCTTACGATTTATTTATAAATCCGGATAGTAATTTTTAAAGTAGGATATCGATAAGGAGATATTTTCTTCCAACCGAGGGATGTTAAAGAAAAGAAAGAAACATTTTTAAAGTGGGTTTTCCCCTACGGAAACTAATCTAACAGCAATTAATTATTAATTAAGTTGTGTAGTTCTTTTTTTCTTTTGTAAGATTTGTGTCCCAGGTAAGAACCCGATACTAAAAATACTGCTAGCCAAAAAACTACGATCAATTCTAAAAAGTTCATTGTGTATTCCGTTTAGTTTTTAATTTTAAATGAACGATTCAACATTTATACCATGTTATTAAACATTAAAATTATGTACTTATTTAATCTTATATGTCTGAATTTCGTTTCAAGATTATACACTTTCTCATTTTAAAATGTTTTTATAAAACAAAATTTAAAAAACCTCTAGTATGAGATATGCAACAGAAATGATAGATGAAAAAGAATTAAGGATGTGTTTTATGATTAGTTAAAAATATAACTCGGTTTTAAATTTCTTTTAACTCATCATACTTTTCAAATACAATTGTTGTAACTCCATATTCAACAATATTATTGGGAAGTTCAAAATTATCTGCAATCAAATAAGAAGAAAAATGAAAATTTTTCTGCCTAGTGATATATTTTTCGAGAGCGACTTTGAATTTTTTTTTAGTATATGATAAAATTATTGGAATAAAAATCCCGCCTATGTTTTTAAGCAGGGATTTAAAAATAGAGAAGTGTGCTTGCGGTTTATTTTCATAGTATCATGTTTTTAGTTTCAACAAAAGAGCCTACTAATACTTCTGAACACTAACATTTTAATTTTCTTATTTTTTACCAAATTCTTTTTACTTAAATGATATGCTAAATATGATTTGTAAACTTTAATTTGTGTTCCTCACTTTACAACCTATAACTTTTAAGTGCATCCTTAGCTGATGTATAAATCTCAAATAATCTTAGAATACCACTATTGTCAACTATTCCCTCTGCGAAAGATGAGGAGGTTATTACTAATTTGATGTCTCCACCGGTTTTTCTGGTTCTTTTGAGAGAAACAACCAATGCTCCTAAAAATGTGCTGTCTATGAAATCGCATTTTCGTATATCAACAATAATACTTTTGTTATTTAATTTTATATCTTCAAAGAGTCTACTCTTCATAATTCTTGCTTCCACTGTAGTTTCTCTTAGAAGGTTTACCTTTTCTATCAGGACATCACCAGACAAATGCTGTTCAAAGTTTTCCATTTTCTAAGTCTTTTTAATCAATCACAAATAACCAGGTCAAACTATCTTTACACAATCCGTTTGCCATTAATAGTTGCCTAAAAACAAACACTATACTCTTTTTCGTTGGAGTATTATAAGCAATATTTTCAAAGTAAGAAAATTTTAACAATCTTTTAATCTTAAATCCCTTTGATGGAAGTTCATTTTGGCAGTAGAGCAAGTGGACGAAAATTATCTGATAATTTGTTAACTGCATTAATGTAGTGTTACATTAAGTGTTAAGAAATATGCTCTGCAAATACTGAACAATAAAATTTTGGTGTGGGTATTTTTTTTGATTTCTGAGCCAACTGCCGGATTCGAACCGGCGACCTACTCATTACGAATGAGTTGCTCTACCAGCTGAGCTAAGTTGGCTTAAAGAGTTTGTAAAAATAAATATTCGCAATAAAAAAGAAAATGGTAAATGTTAAAAGAACATTTACCATCATAAACATTACAAGGTACAGAATAAATTTATCTTACTTTCTTTTTATGTCTGTTCTTTCTCAGCCGTTTTTTTCTTTTATGGGTAGCCATTTTATGGCGTTTTCTTTTTTTTCCACAAGGCATGTTCAGCTCCTTTACTTATAAATTATGCGAGTTTAATAATTCCTTTGCTCTCTTGCCAACATCAGTATCTGGTCCCAGGTCAACCGCTTTCTGAAACCATCCTTTGGCTACATCAATGTTTCCGGTAGTTAAATTAACTACCCCTAAATTAAGATGTCCTATCTGATGTTTTGGTTCGTACTCTAAAGCTTGTTTCATTTCTTTAATAGCGTTATCATAATTGCCCAAGTTATACATACATACGCCCATATCAATCCGTGCATCTGCATTTTCCGGAAATTTTTCCAGGTAACGCTGGTACAACGGTATAGCTTTATCATAAAATCCACTGTCATTCTTTAAATGCGCTAATTCCAATAGCGTTTCAGTATCATCAGGATTAGCATTTAATTTAGCTTCAAGGTTATTGATATTTTGCAGACTGCCTAAATCAATTCCTGAGCTGGTTGATTGATTAGGAGTTACGTTAGTGTTAACCGTAGTTACATTCGTATCAAATACACCCGAAGAAAATAAAATAATGAGAATAAATATACTAATAACTGCAACAATTAGGTAGATTTTTTTTGTATCAAATTCTTTCTCTTCTTTTTGGGGTTCTACCTTTTTGGTTGGTTTAGTTTTTTTCTTTTTCTTTTTTTTAACTTTTTGCTGTTCGGCAGATTTTATTGGTTGTGGTGTTTCTACTCTTTCGGTTACGGGTTTCTTAACTTCAACTGTTTTTTGTATAACAGTTCCTTCTAAATTAATACCACATCCATCGCACACTTCATTGTCTGAAGGATTTTCATCACCGCAATTTTCACAAATTATAAGTTCAACTGTATTTTTATATGTAGGATCAGTAAGAGTGGTCTGCTCCGTTCCGATAGCATCATTTTGATTTGATGAAATAATTTTTGTACCGCACTCCGGACAAAATTTAAATTTTTCATTTACATCTGAACCACATTCAGTGCAAAAATTTGCCATTAAGAAGCTGCCTCACGTTCTTTTTGCATCATCCCGAGATTAACCATTTCTTTAAATTCTCTAGAGAATTTAAACGTAGGAACATAATGTTCCGGAACAAATACCTGTTGCCCGGTTTTAGGGTTTCTGGCTTGTCGCGAGTTTTTCTTTTTAACCCTATAACTGCCAAAACCACGTATCTCAATACCTCTACCATCTTTTAAAGATTCAATTACAGTTTTAAAAAATCCCTCAATAATGGCTTCGGTTTCCAGCTTGGTCAACCCGGTGCCCGCTGCAACTCTGTCAACAATATCAGCTTTGGTCATTAGAGTACCTCAGATTTAGTGATTACTAATTTATTTTCGGCCCGCTTGCCGGCAGTCCGAATAAATTAGCCGTTAAATTTATATATTTTTTCCCGCAAAGTCAATGCATACAATAACTTAGCAGAAGTGCGGCTATAAATATTAAATGATAAAAAATCTTATATTATTACATAGCAATAAACTTTTATATCTCATTATGATATCATATCTCAATATGAATACTTTACTCTAAACAATTTTTAGTAATTTAAAACTCAAAAGATGGTATAAATATTGAGTCTCTCGACCATATTATCATTATAATTTAAGCAAATATGGAATTAATAGATATAATTAAGTCAAGTATTTTGTTGTTCAGTCTATTGCTGCTAACTATAGTTTTTATTTCATTTGGCTTATTCAAAATCAGAAATCAAGCCAAAGATAAAAGACTTACCATAAAGAAATCTACAGATAAGAAATTTTTACCGAAAGATGAGGAGAAAGTTGAGAAATTAAATCTCGAACAGGAAGAATTGCCTTTCAAAGAAAAGTATGAAGCTGTTGAAAAAAATATAGATAATGAGAAATTTGTTGTTGTCAACCAAAACATAAAATTCGCACCGGTTCGTAATTTCCGAGTGAATTACCATCCGAATGTTTATAAATTTTATGGTGATTTGAACTCCAAAATAATCTTTAAAATAAAGCCGGAAACCAGCTCTCACTCTTAAAGAATCGAATAGATTAATAATCCATTCTTATAAACCTCGCAACTTCATAATTTTATACATCACAATTTTCACAAACCAATTTATTTTGATCATACTTTGTTTTACATTAAGTTAAAACAAAAAATTAATAATGAAGAAAACATTATATATCAAAAATATGGTCTGTAACCGTTGCATAAAAGTTGTGCGCGAAGAGTTGGAAAAACTAGATTACACGATCGAAAAAATTGAACTGGGCGAAGTAGTTATAACGAGCACCAAAAAAAAAATTCAGTTTGATAAAATAAAAAAATCGCTTGAGGAAAACGGTTTTGAATTAATTGACAGCAGAAACGCAAACATAATTGAACGTGTAAAAATTTTAATAATAAAACTTATTCATCATAATTCCACAGAAAATCAATCCGACATTAATTTACATGATGAAATAATTAATGAAGCCGGCTTGAGTTATCAGTATGTTAGCTCACTGTTCTCTTCGATGGAAGGGATTACAATAGAAAAATTTATTATCCATCAAAAGATTGAAAAAGTGAAAGAACTAGTTGTTTACGATGAACTGACATTAAGTGAGATAGCTTACAGACTTGGATACAGCAGTGTACAGCATCTTTCAAACCAATTTAAAAAAGTAACCGGGTTATCGCCCAGTTATTTTAAAAAGCTAAAATCGAAAAAAAGAAAATTCCTCGACCGAATTCTCTGACCTGAAAATTTTATAAAACTTTCCCTTTGTTTTGTAACACAATATTTTATCAAGTTATTATATTTTGGTTGTAATTTAAATTATTAATAACCAAAGGAATAATAATGAACAAAGAGTTTAAAATTGAAGGAATGAGCTGCGGTCATTGTGTAATGGCTGTGGAAAAAGAGCTTAATAAATTAGATATTAAAAGTAAGAAGGTGGAAATTGGTTCTACTAAAATTGAATTCGATCCGGATAAAGTGAGCGAAGAAGATATTAAAAACTCCATTACGGAAGCCGGTTACATTGTAATTGAATAAAGGGAAAACGATTTATATAAAATGACTGATAATATAACACAAAAAATAAAAACGGAAAAAATCTCTCTGCCAGTTGAGGGAATGACTTGCGCAAGCTGTGTTGCAAGAGTTGAAAAATCTATCAAGAAAATAGATGGTGTGGAGGATGTAGCTGTAAATCTTGCTTCCGAAAAAGTAACGTTAAGCATAGATAAATCAAAAGTAAATATTGAAGAAATAAAAAAAGTTGTAGAAGAAGCAGGATATAAAGTTGATCTGTCATCCTTTGAAAAAGAAGGAAAGCTTTCTTCTGAAGAAGAAGATTCTGAGAAAATTTCAGATTACGACTTAATTCTAAAAGAAGATTTTCTTTTCGCCCTGATTCTTACCATACCAATTTTCATACTTAGTATGAGCCAAATGTTTGATGGATTAAGAGAAGTAATTCCGCTGTCTGTCTCTCAGTTAAATAAAATTCTGCTGATACTAACCACTCCGGTTATATTTATTTCGGGTAAAAGATTTTATAAGATTTTCTGGAATAACTTAAAACACTTTACTGCCGATATGAACTCACTTGTTGCAATAGGTACAGGTGCGGCATTTTCATTCAGTGTTCTTATAACCTTATTCCCGGAACTGATTATAAAAGCAGGAGAAGTTCCGCACGTTTATTTCGATACGACTGTAGTTATTATCACTTTGATATTAATGGGGAAATGGCTGGAAGCGAAAGCAAAATCCAAAACCGGTTCGGCAATAAAAAAATTAATTGCGCTTAAACCCAAAACTGCTCTAATCAAAACTGCTGAAGGTGAAAAGGTTATTAATATCGATGAGTTGATAATCGGTGATATTGTAATTGTAAAACCGGGTGAAAAAATTCCTGCCGATGGAAAAATAATAAACGGATATTCAACCGTTGATGAGTCGATGCTTACTGGCGAAAGTTTTCCCGTTGAGAAAACTTCGGGATCGAATATATTTGGCGGGACGATAAACAGGTCAGGCACATTTGAATTTGAAGTTACCACAATCGGGAGGGACTCTGTTCTCGGAAAGATAATCACCCTCATTGAAGAGGCACAGGGCTCAAAAGCACCTATTCAAAAATTAGCCGATAAAGTAGCGGCAATCTTTGTTCCGATAGTTATAGTTATTGCTATTGTTACTTTTATACTCTGGATTATTTTGGGCGGTGAAAATTCTTTTACTTTTGCTTTAATAAATTTTGTGGCGGTGCTTATTATTGCCTGCCCTTGCGCAATGGGTTTGGCTACTCCAACTGCATTAATAGTGGGAATAGGTAAAGGTGCAGAAAACGGAATATTAATTAAAGACGGCGAACATTTAGAATTAGCACATAAAATAAAAACAGTTTTATTCGATAAAACAGGAACCATTACGGAAGGCAAGCCCGTTGTAAGTAAAATGATCACCAATGGTTATGATGAAAATGAATTTCTTAAACTTGCAGCTTCATTAGAAAAAAGATCGGAACATCCCTTAGCAGAAGCAATAGTTAAATATGCGGATACAAAGGGAATTACAATTCCTGACCCAATTGAATTTGAAAGCACAACAGGGTATGGATTGATAGGAAAAGTTGAGGATAAAAAAATTATCATCGGCAATAAAAATTTTCTCTCAAATCACAATGTAACTTCAAACCATTTTGAAGAAAAAGCTTATGAACTTTCTTCCGAAGGAAAAACTGTCGTTTATGTTGCAATAGCTGGTAAGTCTGTAGGAATAATTGCAATTGAAGACCCGATTAAAAATACTTCGGCCAATGCAATCCAAAAGCTGAAATCATTAAACATAAAAACCATTATGATTACGGGAGATAACAAACGCAGTGCCGGGCATATAGCAAAGCAGTTGGGTATTGATGACTATGAGGCGGAAGTATTACCCGAGGATAAATCGAACCTAATTGCCAGGTATCAGAAGCAGGGAGAAATTATTGCGATGGTTGGCGATGGGATAAATGATGCGCCGGCACTTGCACAGGCAAATGTAGGTATTGCAATCGGCACAGGTACAGATGTTGCGATTGAAACCGGAGATATTGTCTTAATGAAAGGCGATTTGATGGGTGTTGTTAACGCAATAAAGTTATCAAAGGCAACCATCAAAACAATTAAACAAAATTTGTTCTGGGCATTTATTTATAATACTGTCGGAATTCCGTTAGCGGCAATCGGCTGGCTTAATCCTATGTTTGCAGCATTAGCGATGGCATTTAGTTCTGTGTCGGTAATTTCAAATTCGCTTAGATTAAAAAAATTGAAATTATGATTTTTAAATAATTTTTTCTCTAATGTAATTAGGTAGAACAATATCTTCATTTAGCTTCGGATCATTCACTGGACTATCAAACTTCTGTAATATTGGTATTACTCCAGCCCATACAGGAAGGTTGTAATCTTCCTTATCATCTATAGGAGGACCTGTTCTTATCTTAGCCGATGCCTCATCAATATCAACAGATACAACTGTTGTAGCGTTCAACTCTTTTTCATTCGGCTTTCTTGCATCTTCCCATCTACCAGGGACAATATGTTCCGTAATTGTTTTAAGGGCTTCAAGTTTTTCCACTTTGTTTTCAAGTAGTTTGCCTTTTCCGAAAATAATAACGGAGCGGTAATTCATTGAGTGATGAAAAATAGAGCGGGCTAAAACCAATCCATCCATAAGTATGATTGCGATACAAATTTCATTGCCTTCAGCAATATGTTTCATCAGTCTACTTCCCTTTGCCCCATGAAGAACAATTCTATCATTCATTCTTGAATGAATAGTTGGAATTATATACGGCTGATTACTATGCACAAATGAAACATGGCAGAAAAGTGCTTCATCAATTATTTGGTCGATGGTTTCTTTATCATAAAAACCTCGTTATGGAAGGCGTTTAATCTTTGAACGATGAGAATTTTTCATTTTACAGAGATTCTAATTACAGAATTGTTAAGTGGAAATTATAAAACTTATAAGCACTTATAAATCAATGGGTTAACTCCACGAGTTAAAGAAAATGTATCAATCTCAGTATCGGTATCTGTTAATACCAATATCAAAGTCATTTCATTGCCTACAATATACCCTATATATATAGCCGGGTGCTCATCCGGTGTTTCATCAATTCTGATTGGTCCTCCATGTTCAAATATATGAACTCCGCTAACTTCAAACTTACCATCAGCATCAGGAATTATCGGTTCATCAATGATACCATGTGCACAATCATATTCAAGAGTTGCACTGCTGTCTGAAACTATTATACCTATATGTTCACCGCCCCACTTACCAGTTAAATCTATTTGTGAAACGCTGCTGCTGAAGCCACTACAAAAAATCCAAACTGTTAGTAACAGAGAAATGTTTAAAAATAATTTTTTCATCAGTAATCCTAAACTATTAACGAGGAGTTAAATTGTTTCTTCAAAATATCTTAATTATTTCTGTCCGGTTGCTGTTGAGATAATCTTGCTTCTTTCAATCGATTGCAGTGCAAGATACTGTTCTCCAAATTTTTCCATATTTTTCACTTCAGTATCAAACTGATAGAATTGCTAAAGACTATTTTTTGGGTAGTCTTTCCAAGAATGAACTGTTACTTAGAACTGTAAAAGAATTCTTTCCTCTTAGTTCACTTAAATTTAAACAATTCATGTAACTCATAGAACTTTTTAAACCATCCGAAATTCCATCAATCACATTTTGAACAACACCTTTATATGGCACCATAGTTTCTTCACCTTCGATGAACTCATTTTTCATCTTTACACCAAAAGAAGCTGAACCACGATATTTTTTCCACAGCTGATCATCATACTTTATTACATCACCGGGCGTTTCCTTTGTGCCTGCAAGCATTCTTCCAAGCATAGCAGCATCTGCGCCCAGTGCAATAGCTTTTACAATATCTCCCGGACTTTTTATTCCGCCATCTGCAATTATTTTTATATTTAGTTTTTTCTCATCACGAGCAAATAAAACATCAAGCAAAGAAGTTACCTGCCCGATTCCAATTCCCGTTTGAATACTTGTAGTACAAACGCTCCCGCTTCCAATTCCTACTCTCACCGCATCAGCACCTGCACCCTCAAGTTGCTCTAACGTTGCGCCGTGGGCAATGTTTCCTACGATTAATCTTACATTAAATCTTTTTTTAATCTCTTCAGCTTTGTGCAGCACTTCGTGATTATTTGCATTAGCAGTATCGATACAAATTATATAATTATGACTTGCAAGTTTTTCTATTACATCATTTGATGTATTGAGTGCAATAGAAACTGCTTTTATTTCCTTTCCGTTGCTGTCATCTTCCAATATTTTTTTTACTGAGGAATCGAAGCGATTGAGGATCCCGAGACAACCCAGGTTGGTAAGTTCCTTAGACATATCTAATCCCGTAACAGATTCCATCGGACTTGAAATGACAGGAAGTAGCAGTTTCTCCTGCAAAAATTCAGCGGATGTATCAACTTCATTTCTGGATTTTATTCTGCTTATTTCGGTCGGGACTAAACTAATATCATCGTAAGTAAGCGATTGATAATATTCGTTCAACTCATTTTTATCATATACCTTCATTTTGTATTATCCTATATTGATTTGGGTTCTACTATTTTAACTGCGAAGCAGTTTAATGTTTGTAAAATCTTAACTATAAAAAATAGCATCAACAACCGTGAAGCGGTTGAAGTTAATTCCACACTTAAAGATAAAACGTTTTTATTCGATACCTTCGGCATCGTTGCAATTATTTCCATCTATTTTTTTTATAAACGTTTGACCACTTCGTGGTCATTCTTCCACTTTTAGATTATTTGGCTGCAAGTACATTTTCCATTTCGTCTAAAATTTCATTCATCTTTGCAGATACTGCAAACACCGGCTCAGCGGTATTCATATCAACGCCTGCAGATTTCAGAATATTAATTGGGTAATCAGAACTGCCTGCTTTCAGGAAATTTAAATATTTTTCAACTGCAGGTTTACCTTCCATTTTTACTTTTCTTGTCAAGACTTCAGAAGCAGCAAATCCTGTTGCGTATTGATAAACATAAAAGTTGTAGTAAAAATGCGGAACTCTAGCCCATGTATATTTTTCATCATCATTAACTGTCATCTCTGTTCCCCAATATTTTTGGTAAATATCTTTGTATAACTTAGATAACAAATCGGGAGTTAACGCTTCCCCGCTCTCTGCTTTATCATAAACTATTTTTTCAAATTCTGCAAACATTGCCTGGCGGTAAAATGTTGATGTTATATTGTTAAGATACTTTTCAAGTAAATAAAGTTTTTCGTCATCACTCTCAGCATTTTTTGTAAGATAATCAAGCAGTAAAGATTCATTAAATGTTGAAGCAACCTCCGCAAGAAATATTGAATAGCTTGCATACGGAAATAATTGTGTCTTTCCTGTGTAATAGGAATGCATATTGTGTCCCATCTCGTGTGTAAGCGTAAACACATCATTTAAAAGGTCTGTCCAGTTAAGAAGAACGTAAGGATGCACGCCATAAGTTGTTCCAGAAGAGTAAGCACCGCTCTTCTTCGCTTGTGTTTCATAAACATCAATCCATCTGTTATCGAAAGCAAGTTGTATGGAATTTAAATAATCATCCCCCATGATTTTTAATGAATTGAGAACAATTTCCTTTGAATTTTCGTAAGGATAAATTTTTTCGCGCTTATTATTAAAAACAGTAACGTGAACATCATAAGGTCTTAATTTTTCAACTCCCAAAAGATTTCTTTTCAACCCAGCCCATCTATGCATTGGAGCAAGATTTTGATTAGCCGAATCAATCAAATTATCATATACCGAAAGAGGAATGTTATTTTTATCGAGTGCAGCTTCGCGGGCAGATTTATATTTTCTTGCCGCGGCAAAAAAGATATTTGTTTTAAGGTTCCCGTTAAATAGTGAAGCAAATGTATTCACATAATCTTCATACGGACCAAGATATGCTTTATAAGCTCTTTCCCTGTAATCACGGTCTTTAGAATACATTGCCGCAGAATATCTACCATGCGACATCTCAACATTTTTTCCATTGTCATCCATTACCATTGGGAATTTAAGATCCGCATTAGTAAACATTGAAAAGCTATTGTAAGGAGTTTGAGCAATCTCACCTGCGAGTGCTAAAATTCGTTCTTCTTGCTTTGAAAGTGAATGGGCCTTCGTTCTTAATAGATCATCAATATTGTGCTTGTAAATTTTAAGCTCATCATTCGATTCTATCGTCTTTAATAATTCATCACTACCAATTTCAAGCAGTTCCGGTTTGATGAATGAACTGATTGCGGAAACTTTGGCGTATAATGATTTTATTCTGTCGTCCAGTGCCTGATAGATATTCTCCCGTAGATCGCTATCTTTGGCGAGCATAGCATACAGATAGAGCTGTTCAAGTTTTCTCGCTATGCTGTCATCAAATTTTAAACAAGCTAATAAAATATCTGCGCTAGAATTTAACTTCCTCTTGAATTGATCATATCCATTCAGGTTTTTCTCAATCCAGGAAAAGTCCTTTTCCCAATCCTCATTTTCGGAGTATATATGTTTTAGATCCCATTTATACTTATCCTCAATTTCTTCGCGAACGGGAAGTGAAATTGTTTCTACTTTATTAAGAAGTTTATAATTTTTCTCGATACCGGATAGCATAAGCATTATCCCCCATCATATGGTTAAATATTTATATATAAATTAAAAAATCTTGCTAAAATAACAATTATTATCAATTATAAAAAGATCACAACTCAAATCCTGAATCTAACGAATCAGAACCATCTTTTTTGTGATAATATAACTGCCCGTTTTTAGCTGATAAAAATATACACCGCTTGAAAGTTTTGAAGCATCAAATGTAAATTCGTATTCACCCGCAGGTAATTCTTTATCAATCAGTGTTATCATTTCGTTTCCTAAAATATCGTATACCATAAGGGTTGTTCTCAAGCTAAAGCTTGAGGATACATTTGGAATTGTAAATCTTATTTTTGTTGATGGGTTAAACGGGTTGGGATAATTTTGAAATAAATTAAACTCAACCGGAACGGAATAATCATCAGTAACCTCAGTAATGTTTGCAATTATTTTAGATTGCAAACCTGGTAAGAAGAGTATACCGCCGCCAACCAAGGTTAGATCAATCTCTGTTGCCGGTATAATACTTTGAACGATCCAATTATCCTGTGCAATCCAAATTGTATCGTTAATAAAAGCAATAGGAATAGCAATCGGTGGAAGTGGGGGCGGAAGAATAATAAGAAAACTAAGCCCTCTTTCGATCAAGAATTTTTTACAATCAAATGTTCCGATATCTGTATTTAAAATTTCATCCTGCAAACGAGTTCCATTAAACTCAAAACGCAAAGGTAATTCGGTGCCATTTAATGTAATAGCAGTATCAACAGAAAACAAAGTATATTCCTGGTTTATACCAGCATCAAATCTGTAAAGAGAATACCAATCCTCAAATGATAAAAACATATCAAGAAAACTGAAAGAACTATCAGCTAATATTGAATCGATAACTGCTAAAAATATTTCAAGCCTGCCCACCTGGGCATATTCATATCCGTCAGTTCCTTCAAAATTATAAAATAGAGAATCGGAGTACGGTAAAAAATTAATTACTTCTAAAGGACCTTCCTTTGTAAGCACTACGTTTGCGAGTTTACCTTGATAGTTTGCAATTGTTGCAAATGAATCAACTCTAAAAAATGTAAGTGAATCAACAGGATTGTTTATTGAATCGATAGGTGTTAATTCATAATTCCACATAAAACCAGTTTGCTGAGGAAAATAATCCGATGCCTGCTGTGCAAAACCCGAATTAATATTTATGCTAATTGTGATTAATAGTAAGTAGATATATTTCATATATATTCGTCCTGACAATTTATCTAATAAAATTTAGTGTGTGAAACGACTCCCGCTGAACCTGCCTGATCGGTTGGCAGATCGGGACGAGTTCTATCTGGTAAAAATAAAAAATTATGAGCAGATAAAAATACGGTTAAAATTGTGCTGGTAAAAGTAGATAACAGTTTTCAAAATGTTCTGTTCAATTCGATCTTTAATTTGCCGCTAAAATCTACCGCCTTAATTTCAACGGAGGCAGGTACATAACCATTGAGTGATTCAGTGAAAAAGTCTTCGTCATCATTCCCAAAATAACTGAACCTGCTATTTGATTGTTTATCTATTATCCTAACACTAACATAACCGGAAGAGTAATCGATAATTGTAATTGAAATTCTTGATGTGTTTGCACTAAAGTTGGTGTTATTTACTACATCGATGGATATATTTTGAGCATTGATAACAAATGAGTATGAGTTAGATTCATTTAGTAGAATTGGTTCATTTACATTAGTTGCAAAATTATTCGGTGCTATTATGTCTTCTCTGCAGGATATAAATAGAAGAAGAACTGTAACAACAAAATAAATGTAGATAAAAATCCGTATCACTTTAGTTAATTTCTTATTGTTTTTTCACTCACTAATATTTACCTGTTACATATTTTATTAAAAAATATCTGTGAATGATAGGTATTTTTAAATACCTTAATATTCTGAAAGACATTACCTGGCAATAGCCCAGTTAGGCATTGTACCGAGATCAAATATCATAGTACCAATGAAGTAAACTATAACACTAACTACAATTATGCCAATCATATTTAATGCTATTCCTGATTTTGCCATTTCATATATCTTTATTCTTCCGCTTGCAAAAATAATTGTATTCGGCGGAGTGGCGACCGGCAGCATAAACGCCATAGATGCAGAAAGGGTTGCAGTAAGCATCAACAGCATAGGATTCATACCCATTGCTATTGAAACAGAAGCAAGTATTGGCAAAATCATCTGTGTTGTTGCGGTGTTGGACGTTAGTTCTGTTAGAAAACTGATTGTAGTTGCAACTATAATTATCAAAATAAAATGAGGTAAAGACGATAGGCCGGATAGGTGTTCGCCTATGTATAGCGATAAACCTGTTACAGCAAAACCCTTTGCAAGCGCAAACCCGCCACCAAAAAGAAGAATTATTCCCCATGGTATTTTTGCGAATACTTCATTGTTCAAGAGTGTTGTCTTCTCGTTCTTCGATGGGATCAAAAATAAAATAAACGCCATTGTTATTGCCACTGTTCCATCATTAATAAAATTTGAGTGTGAGAATATATTTGACCAGCCGTAAATTTTAAATATTCCAAAATTAATATCGGTTCGTAAAATCCAGAGCCATGCAGTTAAAGCAAAGACAATACTTACTGCTTTTTCTTCGAATGACATTTTACCGAGTTTTCGATATTCTTTTTTTATAAAATCACTATCTACTTTAAGTGAATGATCGAATCTATAAATTACTTTTGTTAAAATAACTGACATAACAAAAATCATAATCAATGTGATGGGCAATGCCATAAGCATCCAATTACCAAATGATATTTCCGGCGCATCAGGGAACATGATATTTAATGTCTTCACAAAAACTAAATTAGGGGGAGTACCGACAAGTGTTGCCATTCCACCGAGTGTGCAGGCATAAGCAACACCAAGCAATAGTGCTAAAGTAAAATTATGAGTGCTCTCTTTGCCGAATTGATTTTCCATTCGTGATATTATTGCAATTGAAATTGGAAGCATCATAATTGCAGTGGCTGTATTCGATATCCACATAGAAAGGAAACCGGCAGAAACCATAAAACCAAAAACAATTGAATTTGGGCTGCCGCCGAAAAGTGTAATTATTTTTAATGCAATTCTTTTATGCAATCCCCATCTTTCCATTGCCAGGGCAATCATAAATCCGCCAAGAAATAAGAATATGATTGAATTGATATACGAACTGGCAATTTCATCAGATTTAAGTATGCCGAACACCGGAAAGAGAATTAATGGAATTAACGATGTTGCCGCTAATGGTATTGCTTCGGTTATCCACCAGACAGCCATCAGAACTGCAATCGCAGCCATTCTTGTAATTTGAGGATTAGAAGTATCAAGCTCTGTGAAAAGCAAAATAAAGCCAGCAGCAATAATCCCAATTATCAACCCGCTTTTTTTTGCTGCATTCATAAAATGATTTGTTTTACTTAAAAATGATGTTTTAAAATAATTATTTATAAACTAAGAAGAAATTATAATTTATTATATTTATCCGGAGAGAGTCATTTTTTTAGGTCATTGAAATCCTCATAAGATTAACTTAAATTTGCAGCTAAAATTTATTCAAAATCAAATAGTAACGAACTATCCTTAAAAAATACTCAACCATATTTTTCAGGTTTTTCTACCTGGCAACATTTCTTTTACTTTTGTACGTCTCATTAAAAGGAATAATAGGTGCAGACGCGGAAATTAGTGCTGAACCGAAACCGATTAAACAACCGATAGAAAATGTTTTTGGTTTTGTCGATGATTCTTTGAACCACTCTTCATTAACCGTAAAGCGAAATGAAACCCTTTCGGATATTTTGGAATCATATCATCTTTTGAATGCCGATGTTTCTGAAATAGCTAAACGATCAAAATCAATATTCGATGTTCGGAAGCTAAGAGCTGGCAAAAAATATCATCTTTATACTGATGACGATAGCCTTAACACTGTTAAATATTTTGTTTATGAAAAAGACAAAATTAGTTTTATTGTTTATGATCTTTGCGATTCAATAAATATTTACAGTGGTAAAAAGGAAGTTAAAATTGTTAAGGAAACAAAAAGCGCTGTTATAAAAAGTTCCTTGTACGACGCGTTGCTTGAAAACAACGCAAGCATCGAGCTTGCAATAGAGATGTCAAAAATCTTTGCATGGCAAATAGATTTCTACCATTTGCAGAAAGGTGATAACTTTAAAGTTATTTACGAAGAAGAATTTGTCGACAACCAAATGGTTGGTATTGGAAAAGTATTAGGTGCATACTTCAAACATTATAATAAAGAATATTTCGCTATTCCATTTGTACAGGATAGCGTTTACCAATATTTTGACGAGAATGGCAACAGTTTGAGAAAAGAGTTTTTAAAAACACCGATGGAGTTTGTAAGGATTTCTTCAAGATATAGTTTACGAAGACTGCATCCCATCTTAAAAGTTTACAGACCTCATACAGGTGTTGACTATGCTGCACCGACCGGAACGCCAATAAGAACAGTTGGCGACGGAGAAGTTATTGCTGCATCATATTCAAAATCGAACGGGAATTATATTAAGATAAGACATAACTCTGTTTATACAACTGCTTATTTGCATATGTCACGGTTCGGTAAAGGAATTAAAAGACGAACAACGGTAAAACAAGGGCAAGTTATCGGATATGTAGGAAGCACTGGTTTGGCGACTGGTCCGCATCTTCATTTTATGTTTTATATGAATGGAAATTATGTTAATCCTCTCAAGGTAGAAATTCCACCATCACATCCTGTTAAAGAAGAGTTAAGAAATAATTTTGAACAACAGAAAAAAATGGTAATGGATGAGCTGCGAAAAATTGATCAGTTAAATGCTAACGAAGACAACCGCCCTGTATAAAAAAATATATTAGTAAAAGTATAAACTCACCTGTCATCATATTATCTTTTAGAATCCCCTTTAGAAGAGTAGATAATCTTTTATATATTTGACGACTAAAATTCAAAATTATGATAAAGTTTCCGCATTGGAATTAAATGGAGAAGAAATTGCCAACAAAAGAGAGTATAAAAAAGTTATTCTTTAGGAAAAAGGAAGAACAGAAAAAACCCGAAACACCAAAAGAAAAGACAATTGAATTTTTCAGACAGTTATTTTTTGCAGCTATTGCTGCTTTTTTCATTATAACTTTTATTGTACAAAACACACGTATTCCTACAGGTTCAATGGAAAAAACAATTCTTGTGGGAGATTTTGTTTTGGTAAATAAATTTATTTTCGGTTCCTCTTCACCAAAGTATATTCCATTTACACAGGTTGAGCTGCCATTTTTTAGTTTGCCGGCTTTTAAAGATCCACAGCCAACAGATATCGTTGTTTTTGAATATCCAGGCGATAGAGATCAATTACGCGCAAGTGAACTTGGTGTAAACTACGTAAAGCGTTGCATTGGCACACCCGGAGATACACTTGAAATTAAAGATAAAGTTGTTTTTGTGAATGGAAAAGAATTTTGGCGACCGCCTAATATAAAATATTATCAAGGAAGAAGTGGTAACTTCTTAAAACCAAAACCAAGGGGCTACGGTGATCCCCGGATATTCCCTAAAGGTATGAACTGGAACGAAGATAATTATGGTCCGCTTGTTGTTCCTAAAGAAGGGTCCACGATCCCATTAAATAAATATAACGTTGAACATTGGCGTACGATAATTGACCGCGAATACGGAGAAAGAGTTGTTGATGTAAAAGACGGTGTGGTTTCAATAAATGATATTCCTGTTTCATCATACACGTTTAAAAAAGATTATTACTTTATGATGGGTGACAACAGGGATGACAGCTTAGACAGCAGGTTCTGGGGATTTGTTACAAGAGATATGGTTGTTGGACAGGCGTTCATCGTATTATTTTCGTGGGATAGGGATATACCGTTTTCACAATTTTTCCGCTTAATTGGTTCTATAAGAATGGATAGGGTTTTAAAACTATTACATTAACTTGTTTTTTTATACAAGCAAGTCTAATTTTTAATTTCTACTTACTTTAACTTCCATACAAGCTACTTTTACAATCTCTAAAGTTTATATTAAATTTTAACTTATAAAAAAGCCCTTAGAAAAATCTAAGGGCTTTTTAAGTTTGGTTTAAGAACTATAAATTATTCTTAGAAAAACCACCTTACACCAAACTGCATTGCCCATCTGGATGTGAGATCATCTGGATCCCAAGGGACGTTAGTGTCGTCTCTATGATTAAAACTGTAAACAGGTCTTCCGGAAGCCGGGTCCATATCCCTTGTCCAGTCAACTATTTCATAGTTCGCAAACTGAGTTGTTTCATTCCAACCTGACCCACTATCCAGGAGGTTAATGACATTTAATATATCTAACGATAACTGAATGTGTCCAAATCCAAAAGTAGGAATATCTTGTATAATTTTTAAATCAAGAATATTTCGCCATGGATTTCTACCACCGTTACGTTCAGACATCGTACCCTTATTTTCACTCAAATAATCATTATTATCAATAAAACTAAATAGTGCATCATATTCACTCTGGGGGTCTGGCACATAAACTCCATTATCAACCTCCCCTAACAGAATATCACCATTATTTGCTGGGATGAAAAATAGATCATTATTATCAAAACCATCATTATTCAAGTCATTATCAACAGTAAATGAGAATCGTTGACCTGATTGACCATTATAGTACAGTGAAAACGTTGTTGGAGCATTTTTGAAGAATTCATTTGTATATGAAACAGATACAAATATTCTATGCCTTGGATCGAAACGTGACCAACCTAAGGCTGGATTATTTGGATCATCAACAATTGGGTTTCTACGTATTTGAGATCTGGCTTGAGAAGAAAGAACGCTGTTCACATCTTTTGACTCGCCATATGTATAAGCTGTATTAACTGAAACTCCGCGTGCTACAGTTCTTTGTACCTGGAATGTAAGACTATATTGATAACCTTCGTCTGTATTTGTCATCTGTAAAACATCAAAAAAGTTGCCATTACCACTATCTGTTCCACCCCAAAGTTTTCTACCATCATCAACTATTATAGGATCTGAAGGGTCCGAAGGAAGTAGATTTATCTTTGTATAAAGTACATCGTTTATAGCTTTTGAATACAAGAATTCAAATGTGCCAACAAATCCTAAAGGAAGTTGATGATCTACTGCAGCGTTGAAACGAAGGATTTGAGGAAACTTGAAATCACCATCAGTTAAATCAACTTCTGACTGTAACCTTGGACTACCAGTACCTGGATCTCCAGGATCGGGCTGATCAAATGGATCTGCATGGAAACCAACATTTCCTCCAGATGCTTGTCTAACTTCAGCATATAATGTGCCCGTATTTCCATAACCGTTTGACACCCAAACATAAGGTATTCTACCGGTAAAAATACCAACACCGCCACGGATTTGGGTAGATCTGTTTTCAGAAACATCCCAGTTAAATCCAACACGTGGTGAGAATAGTAAATTACCATCAGGAACAGTTGTAGTAGAATATCCAGAGAAATAGACAGGTATAGAATCGTTCTCTCCAGGGGTATCCGGTAATAATGGTATATCAAGTCTTAAACCAGCAGTTACTTTAAAATTAGGTGCTGCAGTCCATTCATCTTGTACGTATAAACCAAATTGATTTACACTGAACTCAGCAGCTTGATTTGGATCATCGGTTCTTGAAAACACTCTCTGAAAGAAACTTGGCGCAGCGTTATTTTCAAGATCATCTATACTATCATATGTATAATATCCGAAAAATGAACGGATGAATAAATTTCTGAATGAAAAGAATTCGTTATGTGTTCCGAAAGTAAGAGCATGATCTCCTGTGATA
>Ga0209997_10000025_pt1 | contig 38611 bp, 36 predicted proteins | sample CR04metaG_FD_182079 | JGI IMG/M metagenome (GOLD analysis project Ga0209997, IMG submission 182079) | Deep subsurface microbial communities from Mariana Trench to uncover new lineages of life (NeLLi) - CR04 metaG (SPAdes) (version 2) | ecosystem: Environmental > Aquatic > Marine > Ocean trench...
TTCACTACAGACGAGCGGTTGGAGATGCTGCGGGAAGTCACCGGGAAGTGGGATAATGTTCAGATTGAAACCTTTCAAGGTTTACTTGTGAAGTACGCAGTTGCCCAGAAGGCGCAGGTGATCCTGCGGGGTATTCGAGCGGTGACCGACTATGAGTACGAGTTTCAAATGGCGCTCATGAACCGCCGGATGCAGCCGGGAATCGAAACGGTATTCATGGTACCGGCGGAGGAATACACGTATCTGAGTTCCAGGTTGGTGAAAGAGATATTTTTGTTGGGGGGCTCTGTAGAGGGGATTGTTCCCTCGGTGGTCGAAGATTTCCTGAATAAAAAGAAAAAAAAGACAGGATAGATCGGGAGGTAGGTGTGCTTTTGGTTTGGGATAGATGGGTTTCTCTAATGAGCGTTTCTGTGGTGGGTTTTGGCCTCCTTTTCTTTTACGCGTTCTCCTCCAGTGGGGAGGGTGCAGCTGTTCTGGCCGGAGAAGAAATGGTCCTTTGCCACTTCGAAGTCGATGAGCCCCAGGTGGAAAGGCTGGAGAGTCTAATCCAAGCCCATTCCACCCTCCAGGAGGTCTTGTTCGACTCGGGATTTACGGCGGGTCAAATTCATTATCTGGTTCAAGATGTCCAGTCGGTCTATGATTTGAATCGAGTGATGCCGGGACATCGCATCATCATTGGACGGTTGGTCGATGGGACTTTCCACGATCTGGAATACCATATCGATGATGAGGAATATCTTCGGGTGAAATATGAGTCGGACCAGTACGTGGGCTCTCTCCACAAGCATGATTTTGAGGTGGTGGTCAGGGAGTTATACGGTGAAGTGGAGAGCTCGCTGTGGGAGACGCTGGTGGCCCAGGGAGAAAGGCCCCAGCTCATCGAGTCCTTACACCAGATCCTTCAATGGGATATTGACTTTACCGCGATCTGGCCCAAAGAGTCGTTCAAGCTGATTTTGGAGAAAAAATATCTCGATGGAGAATTTGTGAAATATGGAGATATTTTGGCGGTTCAGTTCGTCCATCGGGCGGGTACCTATTCCGCTTTCCTGTTTGAAAATCCCCAGAGCAGGGGATACTACCAGGAGAACGGCGATGGCGTAAGAAGGCCTTTTTTGAGGGCTCCCTTTGCTTTTGACCGCCGTATCACATCCAGATTTTCTCACTCGCGCTATCACCCCATTTTAAAGATAAGACGCCCTCATCTGGGAGTGGACTACGGTGCTCCCCGGGGAACCCCCGTCCTGGCTTCCGCCGATGGAACCGTGATTTCTGCTGGACGAAAGGGAGGTTTTGGTAACCTGGTGAGGGTTCGTCACCCCAATGGCTACGTTACCGGCTATGCTCATCTCTCTCGCATGGACGTGCGCCGAGGCCAGAGAGTCAAGCAGGGAGAGCGAATCGGAAGAGTCGGAACCACCGGCCTTTCTACCGCACCCCATCTCGATTATCGGGTCCAGAACCGAAGCGGTCAGTATATTAATCCTCAAGAACTGGCAGCTTTACCCTCGGACAAGGGAGTCGAAAAGGAATATTTCAACCAGTTCGTGTTACTCCGTGATGAGCTCATGGAGAGGTTGGCATCCATTCCAGAAATTGAGCCCTCCCTCAGCCGTAATTCCCGAACCGACTAATAATCGTATAGCCGGGATGAGTCGTTCTCCTTATGAAGCGGGGTAGGGGCGAGCCGGTGGCTTGCCCGAACACTTAGGATTGCGAAGACGCCGGTTCTCTGCCATATTCCTGAAGCTCCTCCCGATCGTGGAGCCCAACGCAGCCGGTGCAGCACGCCGGATGATTTCGCTGCTTCTGTAGAAAAGTCATGAGTACTGCCTTGTTTCTCTACAACCCCGCCGCCGGTCGATTCCCTCTTTCCGAAAAGCGGCTGAAAGCATTACTCAGGACCCTCTATGACTACGGAGTTAGGGTTGAAACAGCCATCACTCAGCCATCACAAGAAACCTCGCTGAATCTGGAGAACAAGGATTTGCTGATCGTATACGGCGGTGATGGAACCCTCCATGGGGCGATTCCGGAAGCGGTGAAGTGGCAGGTTCCGGTAGCTCTTCTGCCGGCGGGAACTACCAACGTGCTGGCTCGAGAACTAGGTATCCCCAGGGACCCGGAGAGGGCGCTATCGCTGGTGCCTCAAAGGAAACTGCTAAAAATTCACCTAGGACAGGCTATCCTGGGGGGCAAGAGACGTTATTTTCACCTGATGGCGGGCATCGGATTTGATGGAGATGTGATCTCCAGGACGGGTCAACGCATGAAAAAAGCGTTGGGCATGGTCGCTTACTGGCTGGTCGCTCATGTATCCCTTCTGAAGTATCCGATGACTCCCTTTGAGTTGAGTTTGGAAGGAGAAGTTCACCAGGGGACCTTTGCCGTGATCGGTAACGCTAGCAGGTATGGCGGGGAATTACACTTGACTCCAAAGGCCAGTGTTCAGGAAAAATGTTTGGATGTGTGCCTTTTCACCAGCCAGCAAAGGTGGCGCTATCTTCTCTATCTCTGGGGCGTTCTGTCGGGAAGACACCTTCGCTACCCTGATGTCCTCTATCGAAAGGTTCAGCACCTGAAGGTATCGAGTGATTGCCCTGTTCCTATCCAATTGGATGGCGAATTGATCGGCCAGAGTCCCATGGAGTTTGCGTCCTCGAGTGAGGGTCTCCTGATGGTGGTCCCCTAAGGGCGCGCTTCGCGAGCGTTCCAGGTTTCAGGTTCCAGGTTTCAGATTTGCGATATAGTGCTTGCGCGCTTCGTGCCTGCGTGAGGAATTCGGTGCCAGCCCCAAGAATTGTCCTGTGTTCGTAGGGACTTAGGAGCGCATTCTGGGCCTGTCCCAAATCAATCGACGGGCAAGGGCATTTTTTGGCCCATAAACTCGATCCGAAGGACCTCGAAATCTTCCCAAAGGTTGGGGCTGTTGAAATTGATTTGGTCGATTTTTCCCGCCAGAGCCTCAAAATCCATGCATTCTAGAGGCTCCAGTTGGAAACGATCTTCTCCGAGATCGATAACGACTTGTGTGGGTTCGGCAAAATCGTCGAAATCTCCCAACAGGTCCAGACCGAGAAAGCTGTTCCCCAGGACTCTGAGATATTCCATCAGATAGGGCTCGCCGGGAACCCCCGTGTCCATCGAAAACTTCTCTGCCCGAGTCTCCTGATCCCCGTTGTAGAAATGAATTTCTCGGGGTCTAAAGTCCCATTCTCCGCGTGAAAAGGTGATGATGTTGACGATCGGCACGATCTCCCCGCCTCGATCCTCAATAATCTCGAGGGTCCAAATGTTCTGATCGTCGATGAAAACGTGACAACGTGAGGATTCGGGAGACTCTCTTTGGAGTGCCCGGCCGGACACCCAACTGCAGAAAAGCAACAAAAGACAACTCAAGAAGAGCTTTTTCATGGCCCCAGTTTAACCGAGATGGATGATTTATCCGATAGAAATTTCTCCAAGAAGTGTTTGAACTGCCTGGACGGGATCTTGGGATTGAACGATCGGTCGTCCCACCACAAGATAATCGGCACCAGCGGCCAGGGCCTCAGAAGCGGTCATGGTGCGACGCTGGTCGTCACCTTTCGTTTTCCCTGAGCGGATACCCGGTGTCACCAGAAGGAATCCTTCCGGCCATTCCTGTCGGAGCAGAGGCAGTTCGCGCGGGGAGGAAACAATTCCGTCCAGTCCCGCTTCTTGAGCCGATCGAGCCAAACGCAAAACTTCCTGATCCAGGGAATGAGCAATTCCCAGGGAAGAAAGCATTTGTGGGTCAATGCTGGTGAGGATCGTGACCCCCAACAGCTTGGGACAGGGCCATTGTTCTCTTAGAGAGTACTCCTGAAGTGTTTCACGGGTCTGTTTCATCATGACTTCTCCACCTAGACTGTGGAGGGTCATCATGTGAACGCCTAGGCGGGCCGCTTCCAGGGTGGCCTGAGTGACCGTATTCGGAATGTCGTGAAACTTGAGGTCGAGGAAGACCCGGACCCCTTCTTGAAGGATCTTTCGGACGATGGTGGGCCCGGCAGCCGTGAAGAGTTGAAGGCCGATCTTGAAGTAACCCACCTGGTCCTTCAAGTTCCGTACCAATTGGGTGGCCTGCTCTTGAGTCGAAACATCAAGAGCCACAATCAACTGCTCGGCCTTGGCATCCGGTGACATAAATCAGGTCCAGGACCACAGAATAACACAGAGGGGCCGCCCATACTGGTCAGCCGGAAACAGCGTGTGCTATGATTTGCAGCGCCTTTCGGTGGAAAACTGTGAAGCAGACTTACCTTCAACAAGTGATGACCCCCAAAGAAATGGAAGCGGAACTTTCCAGAATTGCAACAGAAATCACTCAAGGGCATCGAAACCTCGACAGCATGGTCCTGATTGGAATCCGACGAAGGGGTGTCCCGCTGGCGCAGGGACTTCAGAAGAAAATCGAGAAACTATCGGGCCAGAAGCTTCCTCTTGGAATTCTGGACATTACTTTTTATCGAGATGACCTCTCCCTGGTCGCTACTCAGCCTGTTGTCCGGGGGTCCCATCTCGATTTCGATGTGACCGATAAGGACGTGCTTTTGATCGACGATGTCCTGTACACGGGCCGCACGACTCGAGCTGCTTTGGAGAGTGTGCTCGACTACGGACGTGCCAGGCGAATCGAACTGGTGGTTCTGATTGATCGTGGGCATAGAGAATTGCCCATTCAAGCCGATTACGTCGGCAAGTCAGTCGAGACTGCCGAGGACGAGGTGGTTGAGGTTCTCATTTCATCCATCGATGGGGAAGAAGGAGTGTTTTTAACTACCAAGGAGCTTTTGAGGAAGGGTGAAGAGGCTGACAACTGACATCTGACAACTGACAGTCGATCGGGCCTAGAACACTAGACCTCATGATCCTCTGTCGATTGTCAGCTGTCAGCGGTCAGTTGCATTATGCCTTTGCGCGAGCGACATCTACTGGGAATTGAAGATCTTGATCTCGATGAAATCGAATTGATTCTCGATACTTCTCGAAGCTTTAGGGAAATTTCCACCCGATCGATCAAAAAGGTCCCCACACTCCGCGGCAAATCTCTCATCAATCTGTTCTATGAACCCTCGACCCGAACTCGATCGTCTTTCGAAATTGCCGCCAAGCGCCTGGGCGCGGATTCCATCAACGTCAATATTTCCGAGAGCAGTGTGAGTAAAGGAGAGTCGCTGATTGATACAGGAAAAAATTTACAGTCGATGAACCCCGATATCATCGCCATTCGTCACAGTCACGCGGGAGCGCCCCATCTACTGGCCCAATACTGTGAGTCCACCTCCATTGTCAACGCAGGGGATGGAATGCACGAGCATCCGACTCAGGCCCTGTTGGATGTTCTCACCATACTGGACCATAAAAAAAGAATTGAAGGCCTCCATGTAGCCATCGTGGGAGATATAGCCCACAGCCGGGTGGCTCGATCCAACGTTCTGCTTCTGGTCAAGATGGGAGCCCATGTTTGTGTCTGTGGCCCTCCCACGCTGATCCCGGCGGAATTTGAGAGTTACGGGGTTAAGGTGACTTATCACATCAAGGAAGCGCTTCAGGGTGCGGATGTGGTCATGATGTTACGAACCCAGAAGGAGAGGCAGAGGGATGTCTTCTACCCCTCGGTCAAGGAATACTTTGCTCTTTACGGTCTGAACATGGAAAAGATGAAGTGGGCCAAGCGAAGCGCCATAGTGATGCATCCTGGACCGATCAACCGGGGTATTGAGATCGATCCGGAGCTTGCCGAAGCAGGAACTTCCGTCATTTTCGAACAGGTCACCAATGGGGTGGCGGTTCGAATGGCGGTCCTTTACCTATTGCTGGGTGCTAGTGAGGAAGCCGACCTATGACACTTCTCTTGCAAGGCGGAACCGTTGTTGATCCCAGTCAGAAGTTAGAGAAGAGACTGGATTTGCTGGTGGAAAAGGGAAGGGTTGCCGCCCTTGGAAAAATTAAGCCTAAGAAGAGTTGGGAAGTCGTAGATGTCTCCAAATGTGTGGTGGCCCCAGGTTTCATCGATATGCACGTCCATTTGCGAGAACCGGGTCGCGAAGACAAAGAGACCATTCTAAGCGGAAGCCAAGCAGCAGCAGCCGGGGGATTCACCAGTATTGCCTGTATGCCCAACACTGAGCCGGTGAATGATAGTGAGGCCATCACCCGTTTTATTCTGGAGCGGGCCGGCCGGGCTGGCCTGGTCAACGTTTTTCCTGCCGGGGCTATTACCAAAGGGTTAGAGGGGAAGGAGCTGGCTGAAATTGGGGAAATGGTCAAGGCGGGAGTGGTGGCCATTACCGATGACGGGAATCCGGTTGAGAACAATCAGATCATGCGCAGGGCCTTGGAGTATTCAAAGATCTTCGATGTACCGGTGGTGGATCATTGTGAGGATCGAGATCTTGCCGCGGCCGGTCACCTGAACGAAAGCGGGGTGTCCACCCGTTTGGGAGTTCGAGGAATAAGCCGGGCAGCGGAGGAGTTGGATGTGGCTCGCGATACGATTTTGAGCCGTATCACGGGCGGGCGCGTCCACATTGCCCACATCTCCACTCAAGAGTCCGTTGCTTGGGTGCGCCAGGCCAAAAAGCAGGGAATCGCCATAACCTGTGAAGTCACTCCCCACCATTTCACTCTGACCGATACCGATATTACGAACTACGACACTCACTTCAAGATGTACCCGCCGTTGCGTACTGCCTCCGATGTCAAGGCGATGTTAAAAGGGCTATCCGATGGCACGATTGATTGTATCGCTACCGATCATGCTCCCCATACACGTCTGGAAAAGGAGATGACGTTTGAGGAAGCGGCCAATGGCATCATTGGAATGGAAACGGCGGTGTCGTTGGCCTGGGAGTTTTTGATCCGGCGCAAGATCGTGTCTGTCTCACGACTGGTAGAGCTCTTCAGTACGAATCCCGACCGAATTCTCAAGCTGGGTCGAGGTACCCTCAAGGAAGGGGCGATTGCGGATATTACGGTAATCGATCCCGACTGTGAGATAATCGTGGATGTCAAAAAATTCAGATCGAAGAGTCGCAACTGTCCATTTCATGGCTGGAGACTTCAGGGTGCACCGGTTATGACCATTGTGAGAGGAAGAATCATATTTCGCCATGAAGATTAAACCCGCCTATCTGGCCTTATGGATCGGTTTGATGACTATGGGATGGGTCCAGGCTCAGTTGATGAGTGCCGAGAGTCTCGTCAAGATCAAGACCGTGCTTTCTGTGGACACCGTACACCCGGGGAGCAGCTTTCAAGTCGCTGTGATTGGTGAGGTGGAGGAAGGTTGGCACGTCAACGCCAATCCGCCCACACTGGAGTATCTGATTCCTACCGAGTTCAAAGTGGAACCGATGGACGCTTTCACCTTCGGTAAGATGCAGTATCCGGAGGCGATGCGCCTTAAGTTCGACTTTGCTGACCAAGAGCTGGATGTCTATGAGGGGCGTGTCATCATCCGTTTCCCGGTGAGCATTGGGGGAGGGGAACAGCCCGGTGAGAAGGTCATTGAAGGAACTTTCCGGTACCAGGCCTGCAATGACCAGATCTGTTTGGCTCCTGTCACCCAGGAGGTCAGGATCCCCATTCGCGTAGCCAGCTTGCAAGAGCCGAGCCGACCGATTAATTCCGACCTCTTTGGGGCGGTCGCGCTGGATCAGAGCCTGGGAGGCACCCTGGGCTTGGCGGAAACCAATCTCGGACTTCTCATTGAGGAACGGGGATGGTTCCTGACTTTACTGGCCATCTTTGTCCTGGGCTTGGCCTTGAATCTCACACCCTGCGTTTACCCCATGATTCCGGTCACCATCGGCTATTTCAGCAAACAGAGTGAAGGCAGGACCTCGCGCGTGTTTGGACTGGCGCTTATGTACCTGCTGGGCATCTCCGTCACCTACTCTCTGATTGGAGTCGTCGCCGCCGTGACCGGGTCGCTGTTTGGGTCACTCCTGCAAAATCCCTGGGTGTTGGTGGGCATTGCCTTGATCATGGTGGCTCTGGCCTTGAGTTTGTTTGGAGTTTACCAGATTCAGGCACCCAATTTCATACGCCAGAAGGTCTCCGGGGACACCGGAGGAGGAGTGCTGGGAGCGCTGAGTATGGGACTGGTGGTGGGAATCGTTGCTGCGCCTTGTGTGGGGCCCGTGACCATAGGTTTGTTGACTTACGTGGGGGCAACCGGGAATCCCTGGGTGGGGTTCTGGATGTTCTTTACCCTGTCCCTGGGTCTGGGCATACCCTACGTGGCACTGGGGACGTTTTCCAGCGGACTCAAAAAATTACCCAGATCGGGCGTTTGGATGATTTGGGTAGAGAAGCTCTTCGGCTTTGCCCTGCTGGGACTGGCCCTTTTCTTCGTTGCTCCCTTGTTTCCGGCTGGAGTCGTTCCCTGGCTGGTCTTGGCTCTGGCCCTGGTCAGTGGCGTGTGGCTGGGTTGGCTGGACAAGGACAGCGGTGGCGGTACCGCCTTTAACTGGCTGAAGAAAGCCACGGGATTGGCCGCTGTGGCAATAGGTGTTTTTGCCGTGATCCCGGCAACCCCGGGAGCCGCCATTGCCTGGCAAGACTATGATCCGGCTCTTTTTGATCAGGCCCGGGACGAAGGCCGTCCCATTCTTCTCGATTTTACAGCCGATTGGTGCATCCCCTGCCGTGAGTTGGACCGGTTTACCTTCAGTGATGAAGAGGTGATTTCAGCCGTGAATCCCTTCCTGGCCCTCAAGGTTGATTTAACCCACTTCGAGTCGCCGGAAGCCAGGCCGCTGCGGGAACAATTTGGCGTCGTCGGCGTCCCCACCCTTGTCTTTATTGATGTTCAGGGAAGGGAAGTGCAGGAATCGCGGGTAGTGGGCTACCTGGGTCCCGATGATTTTCTCCAGCAGGTGAAGCGCGCACTGGGATCCTAGCCCGAATCATGCCTAATGCGGGCTAGTTCATGGGTTCTCGTGACCCAGCAGCTCGTGCAGACGTTTACTGTGAAAGCAGACTGTCGATGACGGGCTTGAAGGAATTAAAGGGCAGGGCTCCTCTAAGAATTTGAACCACCTTCACCTTGTTCGGATCCTCGGAGTCGGTGAATCCGATTCCGAAGGAAGGCGTGGCTGTGATTCCAGCCTTGGCGCCGAGTGCCAGATCCTTACGAACCTCACCCGCATATTTCCCGCTTTCCAAGCAGGTATCGAACTTGGGGTTGTCCAAACCGAGTGCTTCCGCATAGGATTTGAGCTGTATGAGTTCCAACCCATTCTGATTGGCGAAAAGGTGGTCATGCATTTCCCAGAATTTGCCCTGTTCGGCGGCGCAAGTCACTGCCTCGGCTGCTTTGAAAGCATACTGATGTATGGACTCCAACGGATAGTCCAGGTAAACGTACTTGACCTTTCCAGTCTCGATGTACTCTTTCGCAATTTGAGGGAACGTCCCACGGACGTGTCTTCCGCAAAACGGTCACTGGTAATCGGTGAACTCCACCAGGGTCAGTTTGGCATTCTCATCGCCCTTAAAAGGATTTCCGCCAAGATCTAGAACAAACTCACGGGGTGGGGGAGCCGGAGCCGGAGCCTGTCTCTCCCTCAAAAGACTCTTGATTTCCTGAAGTTCCTTTTGAATCGCCTTCTGGCCTTCTTTGAGTGCCTCTATCTCTTCTTTAAGGTCGTTGACTCCTTCACCCGAAGTCCCTTGTGCGAAGCCTGGTGTCCCATACAGAAGGGTTAACAGACTCAGTTGACAGATTACCGTGAAGCACTTCGTGGTCATAACTTCTCAGTCTCCTCGATCCTGACTCAAGACTATTTTACCTGAATAATCGGTGACACGCTCGTAGTTCCGGATATGGGCCCCATAAATCAAGGATTTAAGAGAGGTCTGGCACCGAATGAACCCTAGCTTGGAAAGCCGAGGGTGCGGGCTACTTGATTCCACAGGGGTCCTTTTGGCAATGACGGGCGTGTCACCGATACTACCGGTCGGGGAGGTTCACGATGATGTCGCCCTCGAGGGCGAAGTTGTATCGCTCTCGAGCGATGCGCTCCCATTGGTAGGGGTCGGTCTTCAGTTTGTCGATTTTTTGCAGGTAGTCACTGCGTTGTTGTCTGAGATCTAAATTTTCTAGTTGTAAATCTCGTAGTTCTGCTCGATACTTGCGCAGCTGTATCAAACCACCGTCTCCGAATAGAAGGATGCTCAGAAGGGCCACGCAACTCGTAAATAGCAGAATCCAGGAAAGTTCTCTTTTCGCTTTTCGGCTAAATCTCATGGCCAATACGAATGTCTAAGTGTTACTTGGTTTTCTCTACTATCGATACCCACCAGGAGGCGGAACGAATCGCCCAGCAGCTGGTAGAGGAACGACTCGCAGCCGGCGTCAATATTGTTCCCAAGATCACCTCGATCTATAGGTGGAAAGGGGCATTGGAGCGTGCGACCGAACATCTGATGATCATGAAGACTGCCGAGGATCGACTGTCCTCATTGACCCACCGCATCAAAGAGCTCCACCCTTATGAAGTGCCGGAAGTGATCGCCCTCTCCATCGAGGATGGAGATCCAGCCTATCTGGAGTGGATCCTCTCGGAAACGAGAGAAAATCCTACCTGATCTCCCCTTCCTGCGCACCAGGCGGGCGAGCCCCCTGACCCGTTCCTCCTCCCCCCTTTTGGTTGGCGTTTTCTCGAGAATTAACGCAGCCGGGACTATGCATAGGTTGTCGTGACGAAGAGCCGCAAGCGCTGCGATGACAAGGCGTGGGAGGGCACCCGATTGCGGGTCGGGCCCCGCAGGCGTACTCGTGCAGTACGCCGAGGAGTCCAAGGAAGCACAACGCAGTCGGTGCGCAGCGCACGCTGGATGTTTGCGGCTCTGCAGTAGACAATTTATGCATATTCCCGGCTAGTGAGTAAAAGCAGAACTATATCCAATGAGTCTGAAAGATCTTGATTTTATAGAGGTGTACCGGAGAACGCCTGTGTGGGACCTTGAGGAAAGATTAGCCCGCGTTTCTCACACCAAGTCGTCGCGAAGCGGCGAAAGGGCCGGTCTGAGTGCGCTACGCCACGCGGGACGGAGGCCCCCGCAAAGGTACTGTAGGGTACGTTGAGGAGGCCGACCGACTGCAACGCAGTAAGGACGGATCATATCGCCGATGCAGTAGAGGGGGTGTGAGAAATGCGGGTTAGGGGAATAGACTTGAAAAAAGGACGGAAGATCTGGAGAGGGTTAGGTCGAGGTCTTTTGCTCAGACTCCTTTTCGGGGTCTTCCTCTCCTCCACTTTTGAGAGAGCCTTTGAAGTTGCGAATGCCTTCTCCCAGCCCCTTTCCCAGTTGCGGAAGGCGACTGGCGCCAAAAATCACAATCACAATCAGAAGGATAATGACTAGTTCCGACATTCCAAGATTGCCCATGTTTTTATACCTCGCTTGATTCTCCCTTTATGCTACGCTCAACCCTCCTAGATGTCAATTATAGCACTATGCGCTTGTCGCCAATCCGTCGAGTAATGCGCTTGCGGTCCAGGAACTCGAGGAAGGGAATCGCGTATTTGCGGCTGATGCCGAAAAGTTCCTTGAACTCGGGCACCGTAAAGGTGTGCCCCTTGGGAAAGGACTCCTTGAGCTGGGATTGGAGGAAGGTGATCTGGCCGGGCGACAGGACGATGTTCTCACTGACCCGTATCAGCTCTCCCTGCTGTAAAAGAAAATAATACACATCCCGGACCTGGCCACGGTCATAGGGCACTGCTTTCAGGAGTTCCTCCAAGGTGGGAGGTTGCAGACCCTTCCTCTGAATCAGTTGCAACAGGTGTTCCTTCGCCTGGTCTTGCTCTGGGCTCAGTACCAGTTGTTGCCCCTGCAGCGACACGGTGCTGCCCTTGATTTGAATCTTTTTTTCACTCTCCATCTGGTTGAGAACGAATGTGAAGTAGGAATTGGCGGCTTTTCCGAAGAATCGCTCTTTCAGTTCTTCTCGTGGTACCCCCACAATCAAGGGATTTCGGGAGTGAAAATCAGCAAGGAATTGGGCTATTTTTGTCTTGAATTCCTCGAGATCCGGTCGAAAAACGGCCAGCAGCGGCTGCTGGGAGATCAAAACTATGGACTCCAGTCCCTTCAAGAGATCCAGCAGGTAATTTTCCAGAAAACCCGTGCGGGCCGCCAGGTCGGACAAGCTTACACCCGAAAAACGGTGCAGTTTGACGAAGTATTCGACCAAGGCACTGTCCAGACCCGGATCTTGCTCGGTGAGCATCGACCACAGTTTTCTCAACCCGGGGAGGATGTCGGGCAAGTCCTTTTGCCGGTGTTTTTTGGGTGTACCGTCCAGAATCATCCCCCCCCCAATGGTCGTCATGGGAGAGTAACGGCGTAAGATGAAGTGATCTTTAGGGCAGCAGACGGTCGGACTCTGCACTCGGAACTGAACCAGCATCGACTTGCCAGGGAGAAGTTGATCGCTTTCAAGCGGATGGATTCGACCGATCAGTTCAGCGCTTCCGTGGTGAAATCGGATCGCACTGCGGTCCTTGAGTCCCTTGGGGGCAGTGGGCAGCAAGTGAACGACTGCGTCAAACATTGAGGAGGGGGCAAGAGCGTTGGACCCCGAGATCACCATTCCCCTGTTCAAATCTTCCCTTTCCAGTCCGCTGAGATTCAGTGCTGTCCTTTGGCCGGCCATGGCCAGGTCAGCTTCCTGGTTAAAAATCTCAATGCCTCGGACCTTTCCTGTCTTGAGGGTGGGATAGACGGTCACGGCATCTCCCTTTTTCAGAACGCCGGCATAAGGGGTTCCCGTGACCACGGTCCCGAATCCTTTGATCGTGAAAATGCGGTCAACGGGAAGACGGAAGATCTGATGGGAACGTCGAGCGTTGGTGATGTCCTGCTGCGATTTCCCGATTTCTTCCAGTAGTGTTTTCTTCAGGAGTTCAACGCCTTCCCCGGAAACGCTATCCATGGCTACGATAGGAGCTTTTTCCAGCAGGCTGCCCTCAACGAGTTCCCGAACTTCAGCTTCAACCAGAGCAAGCAACTCCTCTTCAACCAAGTGCTTTTTGGTGATGGCGATAACGCCTCTTGGAATTTCCAGCAGCTTACAAATCTGAAAATGCTCGATGGTTTGGGGCATAACCGATTCATCAGCCGCAACCACCAGCAAGACTAGATCGATACCACCGATCCCCGCCAGCATGTTCTTGACAAACTTTTCATGTCCGGGGACGTCGATAAAACCGACCCGAGAATCCCCCAGCTGCATATGAGCGAAACCGATTTCAATGCTGATACCACGGCGCTTCTCTTCTTCCAGCCGGTCGGTGTCGATACCGGTTAAAGCCTTAATAAGAGTGGTTTTACCGTGGTCAATGTGGCCCGCCGTCCCAACGATGATGTCTTTCATATTAGATAAAGTCCCGGTAAAATGATTCTGCTGGAGTCTTGTACAGGAATGTTAGGAAACTTATCAACAAAATTGCAGAAAATTCTTCGCGATTTGAAGGGTGAGGGACGCCTTGATGAACACCATATCGAGGTGGCGATGCGAGAAATACGCATTGCGCTCCTGGAGGCGGACGTTCACTTTAAGGTGGTGAAGGAGTTCGTATCTCGGGTCAAGGAGAAGGCTCTCGGAGAAGAGGTGCTTCGCAATCTGATGCCGGGCCAGCAGGTTGTGAAGATCGTTCGTGACGAACTCACCGAACTTTTTGGGAGGGAGGAGGCCGGGCTGGTGTTTTCCAAACCTTCTCCCAGCGTCATCCTGTTGATGGGTCTTCAAGGAAGTGGCAAGACGACAACCACAGGAAAGCTGGCTCTGTGGCTGAGGAAAAAAGGATTCCGGCCTCTGATGGTTTCAACAGATGTGTACCGCCCCGCCGCCAGAGAGCAACTCTCGGTCATTGCCCGCGATATTGAAATCGGGGTTTACGAGGAAAAGAGCAGTGACGCGGTGGAGTTGGCGGGCAATGCTCTACAGCACGCTCGTAACACGGGGTTTGACATTCTCCTGATCGATACAGCGGGACGCTTACACATCGACTCAGAGTTGATGATGGAGTTGGATCGCATTGTTGAGGAGGTGCGTCCGGCTGAAATTCTCCTGGTGGCCGATGCCATGACCGGGCAGGACGCTGTGACTTCGGCCCGCGAGTTTAACCAGCGTTTGAATCTTTCCGGCGTCGTCTTGACCAAAATGGACGGAGATGCTCGGGGTGGAGCTGCCCTCTCGATCAAGACGGTGACAGGAAAGCCGATCAAATTCATCGGTGTAGGTGAGAAGTACGAGGCCTTGGAAGTTTTTCATCCAGAGCGAATGGCAAGTCGCATATTGGGGATGGGTGATGTGTTGAGTTTGATCGAAAAGGCTGAAGAAGTCGTGGATGAAGAGCATGCTCAGGAAATGCTCAAGAAGATGCAGCGCAACGAGTTCACGCTAGAGGATTTTCGTCAACAACTGAGGCAGCTCAGGAGGCTGGGTCCTCTGGAGCAAGTGCTGGGGATGCTTCCCCAAATGGGTCCGCTGAAAGGCTTGAATAAGCTTCAGGTCGATGAGAAACAATTGACTTATCTGGAAGCGATCATCAATTCCATGACCCTGAAGGAAAGGGTTGCCTACAAAAGCATCAATGCCTCGAGGCGCAAGAGAATCGCAAAGGGTAGCGGGAGACCGGTTTCCGAAGTCAATCGTCTGCTCAAACAGTATGTGCAGACAAAAAAGATGATGAATAAGGTCAGTAAAGGCTTTTCCACCAAAGGGTTACCTAAATTAAACTTTCCGATTTAGCGACTCTCTGATAGAATAAGCCGAATTGGTTGGAGCGATCATTGTTAAGAATACGTTTGAGTCGGCACGGAAGAAAAAAGGATCCTCATTATCGAGTTGTTGTTGCTGAAAAGCACAAAGCACGAGAGGGGCGATTTGTTGAGATAGTGGGTTACTATAACCCAGCTCTGAAGCCTGTTCGACTGAAATTGGACCTTGACCGAATTGAACATTGGGTCAAACAAGGTGCACAACCCTCGAATACCGTAAGAGTCTTAATCAATAAAGTCAGGCAGTCGACATAGTTGAAGAAGACCTTGTGTTGATGCGCGTCATGGATTGCCGATCTTGATGAGGCTCTGTGAGCCTTGGGCATGACACGCGCTCGAGCTGGTTGGATACTCGGATGTCCAAGTTCGTTTTACAGGAGGCGTTATGAAAGAGCTTGTCGAAATGATCGCGAAGGCTTTGGTGGACAGTCCTGATGAGGTCGTTGTGAATGAGGTTTCGGGTGAACAAACCACCGTCCTCGAGTTGAGGGTGGCTCAGTCGGATCTGGGTAAAGTGATTGGCAAACAGGGACGAACGGCTCGTTCCATCCGAACCCTTCTAGGAGCTGCAGGAATGAAGCTCCACAAGCGCTTTGTTTTGGAGATCCTGGAGTAGTTGGCTCAATTTGCCAGCATTGCCCGAATTGTCAAGAAACGTGGAGTTCGAGGCGAGGTCGCAGCTGAACTCTTAACTGATTTTCCCGAGCGTTTCTCCTCTCTTGATCAGGTCCGTATTTTCAATGGTGAAACGGAGTATTGGGAGGAAATCGAGAAACACTGGTTTCACAAAAACCGCGTTATTCTGAAGTTTCGCGGGCGTGATCGTCCTGAAGAGGTAGAAGAACTTATTGGCGGTGACGTTCAAGTTTCCGAGGACCAACGTGTTTCGCTTCCCCAAGACAGCTATTTTCATTCTGATCTGATTGGGTGCCAAGTCCTGGAGGATGAAGAAGTGCTGGGTGGGGTGACCGGTATTTTGGAAACGGGAACCGCAGGCTGTAATTTGGTGGTGACAAGGGCTGATGGAGGGGAGTTTATGGTGCCGCTGGTCCGGAAATTTGTGCTGAAGGTCGATGTGGGAAAAAAGGTGATCCAGGTGAACCTCCCCTCGGGATTAGTGTAACGCCGATCTCCACGGATCAAACCAGATCTGTACGGATACATCTTTGGAAGCTCGTACTTATGTTGATCAGCATCGTGACGATTTTCCCCGACTTTTTCGCTGAGGTCTTTGACTTTGGAATGATCCGCCAGGGCCGAAAGAAAGGACTTCTTGAGACGGAAATAGTGGATCTGCGAGAATTCGCTCCCGATGAAAGAAAAACGGTAGATGATCGTTCCTACGGAGGAGGAGAGGGAATGGTACTGAAGCCGGAGTTGATTTTTGAGGCTGTAGAGAAGTGTCAGGAGAAATGGGGCAACAAGGGACGCGTCATCTTACTCTCGCCGCAAGGGAGGCTATTTGATCAGAAGAAGGCAAACGAGTTATCTTTGGTGCCTCATCTGATCTTGATTTGCGGTCGTTACGAGGGCGTGGATCAACGGGTGGCCGACTATTTGGCCGACGAGGAGCTTTCGGTGGGTGACTTTGTACTCTCAGGAGGAGAGTTTGCAGCGTGTTTGGTTGTCGATGCGGTGAGCCGCCTGATCCCAGGTGTGGTGGGTAAGGGAAATTCCGTCCTGGAGGAGTCTTTTATGGATGATCTTCTCGATTTTCCCCACTATACTCGCCCAGCGGATTTCCGCGGGTGGAAAGTACCTGATATCCTTCTTTCCGGGGATCACCTGCGAATCCAGAGATGGAGGCGTCAAAAGGCCCTGGAACAAACGCAACAAAGGAGGCCGGATCTTTTGAAAGAAGAGAGTGGCTTGGTAGATCGAGTGGTATTGAAGAAAACTGAGGTCTGATATGGATTTAGTGGATAAAGTTGAACAAAAGTATATGGACCGGAAGATGTCTGAATTCAGATCCGGAGACACGGTTCGAGTCAATGTGAAAATCACAGAGGGAGACAAGTCCCGAATTCAAGTATTCGAGGGAGTGGTCATTGCCATCAAGAGGAACGGCTTGAGTTCCACTTTCACGGTCCGTAAAGTTTCAGTGGGTTACGGGGTTGAGCGGATTTTTCCTCTTTACTCCCCCACCATCCAGACGATCGAAGTGATCAAAAGGGGACGGGTCAGACGTGCAAAACTCTATTATTTGAGAGAGCGAAAGGGTAAAGCGGCTCGGATCAAAGAACGAAGGCGGTAGTTCAGTGGCTTCCCTGGCATGGTTAACAAAGCCCTGTTTGTCATCTATGTTCTCTACTGCCTTGAAGTAGGGATATTCCTTCTCGTTTATCCCTGGATGCGTCTCTGGGACCAAAATTTTCTCCTTCAATACTCTTCTTATCTCAGGGTTGTGCTCCTGAATGATTTCTTCCGAGGTGCTGTGTCAGGACTTGGTATTGCGAACCTTATCTTAGGGGCCTGGGAAGTTGCCCATTTTCAACGATATTTTAGGAAAGTATAACCTCCAATCTCCCATACTCTATGGCATCTCCAACCGCCGTGACTTTCCCAACTTGGAGCCGCTGAGTTATCTGGAGCTACTCTTTCAGACACCAGCAGACATCGTACAGTGGCGTGAGAAGGATCTGCCTGCTGAACTGAACCGTAGCTTCGTTCAGCGCGGGGTGCGGTTGGCGAGTGAAACGGGCAAGCTGTTTTTAGTAAATTCCTTGCTTGAAATGGCACTTGAAGAGGAGGCTGACGGTGCTCACCTCACCTCCAGCCAGGACGTTGGCGAGGCCAGACGGGTCAGAGACCGTTTCGGAGCCAGGCAGTCCCTATTGGGGAAGTCCGTCCACACACTGTCAGAGGCAGTCATGGCTGAGGCGGAAGGAGTAGACTACCTCTTGCTGGGACCTATCTTTGATCCGCTCTCCAAGGGATCGGATGGTTTGCCTCTGGGCTGCTCAGCCCTCCAAGAAGCCGTGCAGACATTGTCTATCCCGGTGATTGCCATAGGGGGCATCGACGAGTCCAAGTTCGGGGAAGTCTTCAAGACCGGAGTCGGCGGAGCTGCCGGAATTACCTGGGTACAGCGGGAGGTGGAACGGCTTCTAGAGAAGCCCCGCTGACCTCCCGGTCAGCGGAAATTCCAAATTCCAAATCCTAAATTTTAAACAAATTCCAAATTCCAAATTCCAAGTTCAAAACCTCTGAGCCTGGACTGTCTTAAACTGAATTTGTTTGTGATTTGGAGCTTGGAATTTATGATTTGTTTGGGATTTGGATTTTGGGATTTTTAATTTCCGGCCTCCGGCCGGCGCTTCACCATCTTAGAAGGAGGAGTTCAGAACTGAAGCCGGGACCAAAAGCGGCACAGAGCCCCCAGTCGGCTTTCTCCGGAGAACCTTCCCTCATTAGATGTTCCAGGATGAACAGGATGGTTGGGCTGGACATGTTCCCGTAGTTTTCCAAAACGAAACGACTGGCGTCGAGCTTCTCCTCGCTGAGCTCAAGCGACTCCCTCATGGCAAGAAGTATTTTTGCCCCTCCTGGATGGATGACAAAGTGGTCTAGGTCCTGCAGGCTGAGCTGACTTCGTTGGAGGAATTCGGTGACGTTCTCCCTGATGTGTTGGTCCAGAACCTTGGGAATCGTTGGTGAGAAAATGACGCTGAGTCCTGTTTCGCTGAAATCCCATCCCATGAGGTCGAGGGTGTTGGGCCACAACGTGCTCATGCTATCCACCATGTGGATGCCCTCCTCTGGACAAGTATCTCCACAGACCAAAACAGCAGCGGCTCCATCTGCAAAAAGGGCAGAAGCCACAAAATTGCTTTTCCGATAATCGGCGAACTGGAAGGTGAGAGATGACAACTCCACCGAGACTAAGAGGATTCTTTGATCGGGTGCCCCTCTGGCAAGATCCTGGCAGTGGGTCAGCCCGGTAGCTCCTCCTGCACAGCCCAGACCAAAAACGGGTGTCCTTTTGGTGTGAGGGCCAAATCCCAGCCGGTTGATGATGCGAGCATCAATGCTGGGTGTGGCCATCCCGCTGGTGGAGACAAACACCAGGTGATCCACATCTTGGGGACCCAGATCAGCCTTTTCCAGACAACGCTCGATGGCCTCGATACTCAGGCGCTCCGACCAGCGGATGTATTCTCCGTTTTTCTCTGAAAAGGTGTGATGGCGTTCAAACCACTCCAAAGGGACACAGAAGAATCGCCTGTGGACATGAACATTGTCAAAAACGGCAATCAGGCTTTGGGTACACTCGAGGTTTTCTCGGAAGTGCTGGTGGACCCATTCCCGAATCTCTTGTTGCTCAAAGCAAAAAGGGGGCACAGCCGTGCCTACGGCGACGACGCGTGGCATGTGAGCGCCTACTGGGCGGGAGCACCCAAGCCAAGGAGGGACCCCTTTTGGGCGACGACTGAGATCTCCTGGGCTTCCTCCAATTCCCGATACAGGGCCTCATCTTTCCGATCGATGGCAAGCTGTTTGATGGGCTCTAGCTGGGGGATGAACACTTGGATCTGTTTGTTGAGCTTCTCGAGGGACTTTCGAATATCCTTCTCAGAGGCTGTTTTATAAATGGCCTTTTCATCGATGTTGATCAAGATGCCGTCAATGGCCCGCCGATAGGCATGGACCATGTCCCAATAGGTATAAAATTCCAGAGGATTTTCCTCTTCTTCTTCTTCTTCCCATTCACCGCCCTTCATTCTTCTCTGGATCTCCTCCAAACGAGCCTCAGCAATTTCCAGAAACACCTCCACTCGCTTTTCTAATTTTTGATGGAGCTGAAGTTTTTCGAACTCCTCCTCCGTGAAACGATCTCTCGACTGCAATCGCGCCGGGGGGGACGCAAGTGAGAATCCTCCAGGGTGAAGCGACAAGGATGCCGGATCCCCTTGTCCCTTCTCACCGGCGGTTCGAATTCCCACCAGAGCTTCACCCAGCAGCTGTTCCAACAGGGTTTTTCGGAGTTGTTCCAAGGTTCGAATGGTGTTTTCGAACCCCTCCGCGTACTCAAACGGTACGGTTGTCTGCAAGTCATTGATCGTTTCGATCAGTTTGCGAAGACGAATTTCCAGCTTCTTAACTTCTGACGAGCGAAGATCCTTGTCCTTTTTTGCGTTGGAGGATTGTTCGCCTGCATAGTGAGACAGCGCGGAAATCTTCTGCAGCAAATCAGCCGTTTCGTCCAACTGGTCTCGTTGAATATATCTCTGCAAGAGATCCACACGACGATCAAAGACCTCTCTGAACAAGTCGATCCGATCGCGATATTTGGGCTTTCTTTGATATTCGCGAAGTTCTCTCTCAGTAAGCAGATCCTTCAAAGGGGGATCCACGCTCTGTGCCAGGTGAAGGGGATTGACAAGAGGAACGATCAATAGGGCAAGAAAAAGAAGTGTCATTTTCTACATTCTCTCAGGTACGGGTATGCCAAGTAAATCGAGGCCCTTCAACAGTCCCTGACGTGCCGCATCGGTGATGGTGAGATAAAAGCATTTTTTGATCGGATCGCTCTCCGAGAGGACATGGTACTTATGATAGAACAGGTTGAATTGTTGGGCCAAGTTAAAGACGTGTTTGGCCAAATGGGAGATCTCCAGGGTAGCAACCGTCTGGTCGATGGCGTCATCAAGACGTGCCGCTTGAAGCAAGAGACTCCAGAGTTCATTGTCCTCGATGAATTCGGCAATGGAGTTCGGTTTTTCCCACATGCGCTCACGTTCTTTTTCCCAGATCGACAGACTCCATTCGCTATCGTCCGCTTCCAGCTTGCGAAAGATGCTGTGAGCACGCACCACAGCATACTGCAGGTAAGGTCCTGTTTCCCCTTCGAAACTGAGAGCTTCGGCAAAGTCGAAAGCGATCACCGAGTTGCGGGTGTATTTGAGAAGAAAGTAGCGAAGAGCTCCGATGGAGACCTTCTGAGCGATTTCTTTTTGTTGTTTCAGGGTGAAATCTTTCCCACGGGCGTTGACTTCCTCAAGCGATTTTTCGATCAACTTGTTGATCAGATCGTCGGCCTTAACCCCCAGTCCCTTACGTCCCGAGACTTCCACATAGGGTTTTCTGCGATCCTTTTCTGACAATTTGATGCCCAGTTCCGAACAACAGGCGGGGGACAATGCAACCATCTCATAGCTGAAGTGCACAGAACGATCCGCTTCGTTGCTAAAGCCGAGCCTTCTCAGGCCTTCTACCACCACCCGCTGAAGGTAAGATTGGCGTACATCGATCACGTTGAAGACGGTCTGTCCTCGCCCAAAATCGGGCTCGGTATGGGGGGAGGCTTCAGTGGTCGTGAGCCAGACGGTGTCTTCATTCGGACCATCATCGGAAGGCAGAGTCACTACGTCGCCCCGGTATTGGCAGAGTGGGCGGTAGTGAAAAGTATTCTCCAACAGCCCAAACTTCCAGAGTTGGTAGGCGATGTCCTTTCCGACATAGGTTACCGTCCCATTACTCCGGACAATAATCTTTTCCTCATCGGGCTGCCCATGGGTCCCAGGTACCTGCATGGTCCAACAGCCTTTGTAGGGCCCGTTCTCCCGGTAGGTGATTGCCTGTTTGTCTTTGAGCCGTTGAAAGGTCTCTTGCCAGAACTTCAGGGAGAGGATCTCACTTTCCCGGGGTAAGACCTCATATCGCACTCCGATTCGGAGCATGGTCTTCAGATGAGCGAAGACAACCCGCATCGAAATGTACTCGGCCAGCTGCGGGATGGGTCCCTCACCGCTCTCGATTTCCTGGAGTGTCTGCTCGCGGAACTTCAGGCGTGATTCCTCCTCCTGATACCATTTGGAGACCTCTGCATAGAGATCCCAGCAGTAGTAGTCAAAAGGTTCTGCGATGGACTGGATCTCTTTGAAGGACATCTCACGCAGGTTTTGAAAGCCCACAACCACGTCGGCTACCTGGACACCGGTATTGTCGATGTAGTTCTGAACCTCGACTTTGCGACCTTTAGCTCGCAACAGTCTGACCAAGGTGTCTCCCAAAACTGCGTTTCTCAAATGGCCGATGTGTGCGGCCTTATTGGGATTAATGTTGGTGTGCTCCACGATGACCTTCTCGCCCGAGGGTTCGGCCGGGGGGCTGTGTAGCCAGCGATGAAGATCGTGAAAGAAGGCAACCCGCTTGAAAAATACATTCAGGTGGCCGTTACCGGCAGCTACAAAACGATCCACATGGGGAGGCGTTTCAATGTTTTCTGCTACCTGTAAGGCGATTTCACGAGGAGATCGGCGAAGAGTCCTGGCCAGTTCGAAAGAGAAGGGAAAAGCCAGATCTCCGAATTCAGTGCGGGGCGGTGTCTCCACCGTGAGCCGCTTCAACTCCACTCCGAAGTGTTGGGCGATGAACCGCCGCAAGTGCTGTTCGGTTTCTTCAATTCGCCTGAGTAGCATAGGGCTAATGATAAGCGAACCCTTCTTTTGGGGCAAAGAAGGGTTCGTGCTGTTGTGCTGTTGTGCTGTTGTGCGGTGGTGCTGTCGTCACCAAGTGACGAAGGCACAAATCTACAGTATAGTAATCCGCTTGGAACACCGTCTATGAGTAGAATACTTCGTTTCGATCCCTTCAATGGAGTGAGTGGAGATATGATTCTGGGAGCTCTCATCCATCTGGGGTTGCCAGTGGAAAAATTGAAAGAAGAGCTGGGAAAACTGAAGCTGGAGGAGTATGAACTGGAGGTGGACGAAATTGTCCGGAAAGGTATCCAGGGGATCAACTTTAGGGTCCGACCAGGCAAGTCCACTTCACACCATCACAGTCGGGGATTTCTGGAGATCCAGTCCTTGATTGATGAGAGTGAGCTCGATTCCTGGGTTAAAGAGAAGGCTGGTGCGATATTCCGGCGGCTTGGAGAGGCCGAAGCTAAAGTCCATAAGACTTCTCTCCAAGAGGTTCACTTTCATGAAGTGGGAGCAGTGGACGCTATTGTGGATATTGTGGGTGCCTGTATCGGTTGCCATTATTTTGGCGTCGAGCTCTTTGAGAGTGCTCCCCTGAATTTGGGGAGTGGAACCGTTACTTTCTCACACGGAACATGGCCTGTTCCTGCGCCGGCGACTGCAGAGTTGGTGACCGATTTCCCGGTTTTTATGGACCAGGTGCGAGGAGAACTCACGACGCCCACCGGGGCCGCGATCCTCACGACATTGGTAAAGGAGAGGACGGGTTCAGCCGTGTACAGATACGAAAGATGGGGTTTCGGCGCCGGGGACAGGGAGTTTGAGGAGATCCCGAACATGCTAAGATTGGTCCTGGGTACCAGGCTACCAGAGCACGAAGGGGCCTCGGCCGGACCCCATGAGGCATGGCACGAAGAGGAAATCTGTCTCTTGGAGGCCAACATCGACGATATGGACGGGGAAATGGTGGGTCATTTCCTGGAGTTGGCCCTAAAAAAGAAGGCGTTGGACGCCTATTGTACTCCCGTGCAAATGAAGAAAAGTCGTCCTGGAGTCAAGCTTTCTGTTCTCTGCCGGCCAGTCGATCGCGAGCGAATGGCAGAACTGATCTTTCGCGAAACGACAACGCTCGGCGTTCGCTGGAGTCTGGATCAGAGGTGGCTTTTGAGTCGCGAGGTCAAGTGGCTCGAGACTGATTACGGGAAAATAGCGATCAAAATCGCCCGTCACAAAGGAGAGATTGTGAACGTGACGCCCGAATATGAAGATTTGAAAGCGATGGCTGAGAGAACGAGTATTCCGTTGAAAACACTGCGACAATACATTATGGGACAGATTATCGATCAAGGCTATGAGTGATACTTTTTATCTGACTACTCCGCTTTATTACGTCAACGGCGTTCCTCACGTTGGACACACCTATACGTCTGTCATTGCTGATGCGATTGCCCGTTACAAGAGGATGTGTGGTTTTCAGGTCTGCTCTCTGACCGGCACGGATGAACATGGGCTCAAAATTGAGAGGGCCGCCCGCCAACAGGGTCTGTCTCCTCAAAAGTTCACCACTACCTACGCTGCCACCTTTAGGCAAGCCTGGAAGAAATTGGGCCTCACTTTCGATGAATTTATCCGCACCACAGAAAAGAGACATGGTGAGGCCGTAGTGGAGATTTTCGAAAGGATCAAAGAGAACAATTTTATCTACCTGGGCGAATATAGTGGGAACTATTGCGTCAACTGTGAGGCCTACACCCCCGAGGGTGTAACGGATTGTCCCGACTGCGGGCGCCCTACAGAGTTCATGACCGAGGAGAGCTATTTCTTTAAGCTCTCGGCTTTTGAGGAAAAGCTTCTGAACTTCTACGACTCCAACCCCGACTTTGTCATCCCCGCCACCCGGATGAATGAGATTGTGAGCTTCGTCAAGGGGGGCCTCAAGGATTTGAGTATCAGCCGCACCTCTTTTAGTTGGGGAATTCCAATACCTGGAGATGAGAAACACATCTTTTATGTCTGGTTTGATGCCCTCACGGGCTATCTTGCTGGAATTGGCTTTGCCCGCCAATCGGAAAACTTTGAACAGTATTGGCCCGCCGATGTCCAACTCATCGGTAAAGATATTCTCCGTTTTCACGCCGTTTATTGGCCGGCCTTCCTGATTGCAGCCGGATTGGAACCACCGCGTCATATCCTGGTCAATGGATGGTGGACCGTAGAGGGTGAGAAAATGTCCAAGTCCAGAGGTAATACCATCACTACGGATGAACTCATCAAGCTGGTTCCATCCGATTACGTTAAGTATTTCCTGCTTCGAGAAATCCCCATCGGTGCGGATGGAAACTTTTCCTACCAACTCTTGGTGAAGCGAGTGAATAGTGATTTGGCCAACGACCTGGGCAACCTGTCCAATCGGATCCTGACCATGATTGAGAGTAATTGCAAGGGTCAGATTCCTGAATCTGGAGAGGCTGAAACCAGAGATGAAGAACTCAAGCAATTCAGTAGCGAAACGATTGATTTGTTTCGTAAGAATTTCGATAGCCTGCAAATCAATAAGGCCATTGAAAATGTGTGGGAATTGATATCCATGGTGAATAAATACATTGTCGCGAATGAACCCTGGGCCATGGGGGCCGACCCTGCGAAGAAAGATCGGCTGGGAACCGTTCTCTATTATTCGGCAGAGACCTTGAGGATCATCGCTATCTTGATGGCTCCCATTATTCCCACCGGGACTGCTTCAATTCTGAAGCAGCTAGGAGTTTCCAAGCCTACTGAAGACCACAGGATCCCCCAATTGGCCTGGGGAGAGCTAGAAATGGGTTCTCCCATCGGAAAGATCCAGGCCATCTATCCACGTCTTGACCAGGAGGAACTCTTGAGCCGTGTCGAAGAAGAAAGACAACAGAAGGAATCTTCCTCTTCGGCCACCCAGGATACGGATGTGACCGCGCAGAAAGAGGAGATCGGGATTGAAGACTTCGCCAAGGTGGAGATGAGGGTGGGGAAAATCGTTTCAGCGGAGAGAGTCCCGAAATCAGATAAGCTGCTCAAGGTACAGGTGGACATTGGATCAGAAGTCCGTCAAGTGGTGGCGGGCATCGGTGAGGAGTACGCTCCTGAAGACTTACCAGGTCGTCTGGTAGCGGTGGTGACGAATCTGAAGCCGGTCAAGCTCATGGGTGTCGAATCGAACGGGATGCTTGTGGCGGCCGCAAATAAGGGTAAGCCGGTTCTTGTCGCTTTCAATGAACCCGTTCGACTGGGCGCAAGACTCCAGTAATGTTCATTGACTCTCATGCTCATCTGGATTCTCCTGATTTTCATCCCGATTTAGAAGAGGTTCTCGAGAGAGCAAAGGATGCCGGTGTGTCCACGATTCTGACCATCGGTTGTGTCGGAGGCAAAATCGATAGCGTCGACACCTTTATCGGGCTTGTGGAGGACCATGAGTGCCTGTACGGGAGCATGGGTGTTCATCCCCACGATGCCCGCTTCTATAACGATGGGCTGGGAGAAGAGATGCAGCAGCTCATGGAGCACCCCAAGATTTTGGGTTGGGGAGAGATTGGATTGGACTTCCACTACGACAATTCTCCTCGCTCGCAACAAGTTGAAGCCTTCCGACAACAGCTTCGGAGGGCGCGAGAATCCGGAAAACCCGTTGTCATTCATTCTCGGAAAGCGGAAGTATTGACCTGCCAGATCCTGGAGGAGGAATTTTCTGACGGGCCTGGGGGTGTGTTGCACTGTTTTACGGCTGGCCTCGAGACGGCCCAACGTTGTCTCCGACTCGGTTTGCACATTTCCTTTGGTGGAATTCTTACCTTTCGCAAAGCAGAGGGTCTACGCGAGATCGCGGGCCAAATCCCTTCTGATCGATTGCTTATCGAGACGGATTCCCCTTATTTGGCGCCTGTCCCCTTCCGAAGCAAACGAAACGAACCGGCCTTTGTCGTGGAGGTGAGCGAAGTACTCGCGGAGTCTTGCGGGACGACCTCGGAGGAAATCGGTACCCTTACCACGAAAAACTTTGAACGGCTGTTCAGGCCACAGACCGCAGACCACAGGCCACAGACCGACCAACGGTAGCTGATAGCTGGAACTTGGAACCTGGAACTCGAATTGGTATATTAGCGCGGGCAGAAAACATGAAAACAGTCTCTAGTGTCACGCTGACTCCTAAGGATATCTTCAAACTGGTTGAAGACGAGTTGCAGGAAGTGGAGCTCGCCCTGAAAACAGAGGGCTACTCTGCCTTTCCTCTGGTGGATGACATCAATACCTATTTGCACGACGGTGGAGGCAAGCGTTTTCGTCCTGCTCTTTTACTTCTTTCCTCGAAGCTTTGTGGATTCGAGGGCAAACCGGCCATCGTCCTTAGCGTGGTTGTTGAACTCATTCATGTGGCAACGCTGGTTCATGATGACATTATCGACAATGCCGGAGTTCGTCGCGGACGACCCTCCGTAAACGCCAGGTGGGGAAATCAGGTCACGGTGTTGATGGGTGACTGGCTATACATGACCTCGTTCTATCTGGCCCTGAAATTGAAAAACTTCAGAGTTTTGAACCTTTTGATCGACGTCACACGAAAGATGGTAGAAGGGGAACTGATTCAGTGGCAACAGTACGGCCGCATCGACCTCTCGGTCGAGGACCAGTTGGAAATCTGTCGGCGAAAAACGGCGCATCTTTTTTCTGGATGCGGCCGATTAGGGGCCATTTTGGCAGATATGGATGAGCAGCAAGAGGAGAAGCTGGGGACTTATGGTCATGCTGTAGGGATGGCTTTCCAGTTAACGGATGACCTGCTGGACTACACTTCAAATGAGGATACGTTGGGCAAACCGGTTCTCAAGGATCTCGAAGAAGGGAAGATCACGCTACCGATCATCTACCTCATGGAAAGAGCGGATCAGAAGGAACAGGACTTTGTTCGCGATGTGGTGCGGACCCAGGACTTCAGCTCCGCGAACAAGAAGCGGATTATGGGACTGGTTCAGGCCTATGGGACCTTGAGTGAAGTACAGAACCTTGCTGAGGAATACGCAAGGAAGGCCAAGACGGTCCTACTGGATTTCCCGGACTCCATTTACCGTGAGGCCTTGCTGAATTTTGCCGACGTTGTGATTGATCGAAAGAATTGACCTGAAGAGATTAGGGACAGGCCCTCGTGGGCCTGTCCCTAATCTCTTCAGAATGGCTGGGGCGGTGGGATGTCCTCCACACTCCAAGGCTGTACGACCTCTTCCCCTTTCACTTTCACATTTTGTCTTTGGGCCAGGGTGATGTCCAGGGGTGCATAGGTGACTTCGAAGTCCACGATCGGTATCGTCTCGGAGATGTTTTCCATAAAATCAATCCAGATCGGTAGAGCTAAGGTAGCGCCATAGACCCTTTTTCCGAGGGACTTCTTTTCATCATATCCAGCCCATACGCCTGTAGTGATCTGCGGGGTGAAACCGACAAACCAGCTGTCGGTCGAATCGTTCGTAGTCCCGGTTTTTCCTCCCAGGGGGCGTTCCAGCGACTGAGCTCGGCGAGCGGTCCCGCGCTCTACGACACTGCGCAGCAAATAAAGCATTTTCCCAGCCGTTTCGGGAGAAATGACCTGGTCAAACTGATTTTGATGCTCCATCAGGGTCGCGCCATGATAGTCCTCCACGCGCTGAATGAAATGGGGGTGTGCTCGTACTCCGTTGTGGGGAAAAACAGTAAAGGCTGATGTGATTTCCTGCAATGTGAGTTCTCCTGCACCCAAGGCAACGGGGAGATAAGGAGGGAGTTTACGTTGAATGCCGAACCGGTAAGCGACCTCAATCACTTTGTCGATCCCAAGCGCGTTGGCCAATCGAATCGTGGGCACATTGCGGGAGAAGGCGAAAGCATCGCGGATGGTCATTAATCCCCTGAAATTTTGGTCAGAATTCTCAGGAGCGTAGATGCGTCCGGGTCCCTCACGATAACTCACGGGAGCATCCAAAACGTGTTCAAAAGGAGAGTAACCCTCTTCCATGAGGGACACGTAAGTAAAGGGCTTGAAAAGTGATCCGGGCTGACGCATGGCCTGGGTTGCCCGATTAAATTCACTGTACTGGAAATCGAAGCCCCCCACCATGGCCCTGATGGCACCGGTCTTGTTGTCAATGGTGATTAATGCTCCCTGGACTTCCGGGATCCGATCCAAGGTCGCCTCGATCGTTTTTTCCGCTCGCTGGATCTCTTGAATGGAAAAGGCAGCCACATCTCCTGGTTTAAGAACCTGGTCCACTTGTTCCTGCTCAGTCCAAGTCATATCCTCGGGTTCAATGCGAGCGGTAAAACTCCCTAATTTTACGAGGGCCTCCTGGGGGGTGGATTTCATCACCAAGCCATGAACGATCTGGCCTTCGTAAAAAATCTGCCGCCACTCAGGATGAACATAGGTGTCCAGATCCTGACCCTGTTCCAAGATATTTTCGATGAAGCCAACCCCTTTATGGGTCTCCTTGTCGAACTTCTTGAGTCCTTCCCGCAGAGTCCTGCGAGCCGCCACCTGAATGTCGTAGTTGAGGGTGGTATAGATTTTCAGCCCGCCTTCCCAAATCTGCTCCGTGGAGTAGTTTCTCTCCAGGTACTGTCGAACCCACTCGATGAAATAGGGGGCCGGGCTCTGCTCATAGTTTCTTCCACGAACCAAGAGGGGCTCAGCCTGAGCCTCGTGCAGGGCGCGTGCAGTGATAAAGCCCTTGTCGTACATCTGTCGTAAGACCGAGTTTCGGCGCCTGGTCGCATCATCTGGATGGTTGATGGGGGAGTGCCGTCCGGGGACCTGGATTATACCTGCCAGCAGCGCACTTTCCGCCAGTGTAAAGTTATCGAGGGGTTTGTTGAAGTAAAAGTCTGCGGCAGAGGCGATACCATAGGTTCCGTGGCCCATATAAATCTGATTACAGTAAAATGTGAAAATCTGTTCTTTGGAGTAATTTTTCTCAATTTCCAGGGCGAAAAGCATATCCTTGATTTTGCGCTCAATCGTTTTCTCGGACCCGGTAAAGAGGAGTTTGCTCAACTGCATGGTCAGGGTTGAGGCACCCTTTCTCTCGCTCAGCAGTATGTCCCGCACCAGGGTGACGAAGAGTCGACGAAAGTCGATCCCGGAATGTCGGAAGAAATCAGCATCCTCGGCGGCTAAAATCGCGTTCTTCAGGTTTTCAGGGATTTGCTCGTAGGTGAGCAGGATCCTTTTCTCCAGGGCAAACTGGCCTAAAACTCGGCCGTCTTCAGAGTAAACATAGGAGACAATATTGGGCCGTTCTTGCTCGAGCTGTTCCACTTCAGGCAGATCGATGGCATACCCGAACAGTAAGCCCCCTACCATTCCCAGGATAGCTACGACCAGTACCAGTAGGCCATAAGAAGCCCAAAAGAAATGATGGCGCTTCTGTTTGAAGAATTGGCGAAAGGCTTCCTTCATGTCATCGCTATTTTACACCAACTGAGTGAATCAATCTTGGTTTAAACCAGGATTTCTAGCCCGATCTAGCCCGGATGACGCATTCGTTTGCTACCGTAGAGACGCCGCCTTCATCTGAGTAGAGTGAAGAAATGATCCGGAGTGCTGCACCGCCCTTGTTGTTTGCCACGCCTGGCGAGCCTCCGGTTCGCCTCTACCCTTCATCGTGACCAGAACTTGTGCATCCTACGGGCTCTAGTCAGCTTCGCGGAGTATGATGAGCTTTATGTTACGGAAATTTCTTATCGTGATGATGATCATGGGTTTCAGCGGGGTTTCTCTGTGGTCTCAGGGTTCTAGGCAGTGGCGGCAGGTGGGAATGCTCACCAACGATGTCTCGGAAGGGCAAACCCTGTTGGATGTTAAGTGGATCATTCCCGGAAAGGCGGCTCGCTTGATCCTGCTGGAGTCGCCCGATGGTGCGCTGGCAGAAGTCCGCAAGATTGAGAACATCTATGGAAACAACGTCATCCTCAAGCAACGTCTGGAGAATGATTTTGCCAAGGGTTCAAGACTCTATCAGCAGAGCACGACAGAGGAAACGGATTAGAAAGACTCTCTCAAATCATCTTGATTGAGGTGTGTATGGGCGCCCGTCAGACGCTGTCTCAAAACTCCACTTGATTTTGGTTGCGCCCCTACACAAGAAATCTGGATCAGCCGGTTTTGCCCATTGGGTTCTACCCATCATGGAGGGTGGTGAACTGGACGATCTCGTAGTTTTTGATTCCACCCGGGGTTCGGATCTGCACCTCATCTCCTTCTTCGCGTCCCATCAGGCTCTGTCCGATCGGAGAGGCGGTTGAGATCAGTCCTTCCTTGACGTTCGATTCTTCGCTGCTCACCAATTTGTAGGTGACCTCCTTATCGGTGTCCAAATCCAAAAGCACCACCTTCGATCCATAGGAAACCTTGTCGGTGGGGATCTTGCTGAGATTGACCATGGAGAGTGTGGCCAGTCGTTCCCTCAGCTGGGCCAGTCTGACTTGAAGAAAAGACTGTCTTTCCTTAGCCGCCGAATAGTCCGCGTTTTCACTCAGGTCTCCCATGGCCGCTGCTGTTTTCAGGGCCTTCGGGATCTCCGCTTTTAATTCTCGACCCAGCTTCCTGATCTCGTTCTCCAGTTTTTTCTTGGCTTCTTTCAAAAGCTCGCTGCCTCCTCTGCCAGGTTTAGAAGGATTCCCGGTAGGATTCCCAGGTAAAGGGTTCCCAACACCATAAGGGTGAGAATGATGCGCATCGGCATGGAAATCGTGATGGGAATCTCCTCTTTCTTAAACTCGCCCATATACATAGATACGATCACCCTGAGGTAATAGTAAATACCTATTGCCGAAGTCACAAGAGCGATGACCACCAACCCGTACATCTGGCTCTGCACAGCGGCGGAAAAAACAAACAGTTTGCCCATAAAGCCGGCCGTGGCAGGGATTCCAGCCAGGGAAATCAAGAAAACTGAAAGTGCGATACCCAGGAACGGATATCGATAGCCCAAGCCGTTGTAGTCCTCGATCGTGGTATATTGTTCTTCCCGACGCCCCACGATCTGTACCACGGTCAAAGCTCCCAAGGTCATCAAGGCATAAGCCACCAGGTAAAAAAGGATGCCTTGGGTGCCCAAAGAATTGTGGGCGGTGAGGCCCACCAGCAGATATCCGGCATGAGCAATGGAAGAGTAGGCCAGCATTCGCTTGATGTTGGATTGCGTCAGCGCAGCGATGTTGCCAATGGCCATGGTTAGCACGGCCGAAGGCCACAAGATAGTTTGCCATTGTTGGCTGAGGTCCGGTAAGACCTGATAGAGAATTCGGGCAAGGGCGAGTAGGGCAGCCCCCTTTGAAGCCACGGCCAGGAGGGCCATGATGGGAATTGGAGCGCCTTCGTACACATCCGGTGTCCAAGCATGGAAGGGAGCCAGGGAGACCTTGAAACCAAAACCCACCAGCATGAGACCCACTCCTACAAGGAGTATGAGTGAGTAGTCAGGTGAGGCCTGGATGGCCTCAGCGATCTTCGAATACTTTGTCGATCCGGTTGCTCCGTAAACAAAGGCAATGCCGTACAGAAGGAAGGCGGTGGAGAAGGCACCCAGTAAGAAATACTTCCAAGCCGCTTCGCTTGATTTCCTTTCTCGTTCCTTGAAACCTGCCAGAATATAGGTCGAGATGGAAAGGACCTCCAAGCCCACGAAAGTCATAATGAGATCGGCGCTTGTAGTCATGAACAGCATACCGACGGTAGCGAAGAGTAGCAGAGCAAAGAACTCGCCCTGAAACAGTTTTTCCTGTTCCAAGTAATTCATCGAGATCAAGAGGATCACCGTGCTTACGAACAGGAAAAAAGTCTTGCAGAATTGGCCGAAGTCATCCTGAAAGATCATTTCAAAGAAGGCCAAGTCGGTCTGGCCCCATCCCATCGCGACACCGAAAAATGCCAGGACAAGACCTGCCAGGGCAAGGTATCCGAGATGTGTCTGCCGCTCCCTGGGAACAAAGGGAGTCAGGAGCATAATCGAGATGCCCACCAGGGAGAGGATGATTTCGGGCAAAACAGCTGTGTAGTTAATGTCCACGGTACTCCACCCGGTAAATTTGAGGTTCGCGAACCTGCTCGATCCGATCCACTACCTTTTGAACGGAGGTGTCCATCCTGCGCAAAAACGTGCCGGGATAAAGTCCCATCCACACCACCAGAAGGACTATGGGCACCAGGATGACGGTTTCCCGGACATTGAGATCCGCCAGAGTACGGTTTTGATCGTTCTGGACAGCTCCCATGAAAATTCGTTGATAGACCCACAACATGTAAATCGCCGAAAGCACGAGGCCCGAGGCGGCAAAGGCGGCACGCCCGGCATTCTCCAGGAAAGTGCCCTGTAAAATCAGAAACTCTCCGACAAATCCGTTCAGACCCGGAAGCCCAATGCTGCTCAACATGATGACCATGAAAAGTGCTGCAAGGCGGGGCATGACATGGGCTAAGCCCCCGAAATCCTGGATCAGATGGGTGTGGCGACGATCGTAAAGCATCCCCACCAGCAAGAAGAGGGCGCCTGTAGAGAGCCCGTGGCTCAACATTTGAAAAGTCGCACCCTCAATGGACTGATGATTGAAGGCAAAAATCCCTAAAACGACAAAGCCCATATGGCTAACCGAAGAGTAGGCAACCAGTTTCTTGACATCGGTTTGGACCAAAGCCACCAAGGCACCATAGATAATGCCCACAATGGCTAATAGGGAGATAGCCGGGGCCAAGGCGGCAGATGCTCTGGGAAACAGCGGCAGGCAGAAACGGAGAAGACCGTAAGTGCCCATCTTGAGCAGCACGCCGGCAAGAATGACCGAGGCTGCCGTAGGCGCTTCAACGTGCGCATCCGGAAGCCAGGTATGAAAAGGAAAAAGGGGTACTTTAATGGCAAATGCTAGGAAGAAGGCCAGAAAGAGTAGAAGTTCGACGGGAAAGGGCAGTATGACTTGATTCAGTGAGAGCCTTTGGGTGATTTCCAGCAGGTCAAAGTTCTGGGCTTCATTAAAAAAGTAAAGGGTGAGTATTGCGGCCAACATGAGCAAGGATCCAGCCATGGTGTAAATGAAAAACTTAACCGCTGCATAGACGCGACGCTCTCCCCCCCATATACCGATCAGAAAGTACATCGGAATGAGCGTGGTCTCCCAAAAGAGATAGAAGAGGATCAGATCAAGCGACACAAAAACCCCTATCATGCCCACTTCCAGCAGAAGCATGAAAAACATGTAGGGTCTGATTTTCTTCTCTATGCCCCAACTTGCCAGTATGGCTAGAGGCATCAGAAATGTGGTCAAGATCACCAGGAAAAGACTGATGCCGTCCATTCCCACGTGGTAGTGGATGTGGAGAACCCCGACATTCAACCAGGGCACCTTCTGGACAAACTGCATGGTCTCGGCCCCGGAGTCAAAGTGAGTGAAAAACAAGAGAGAATAGAGGAACGTGATGGAAGTGAAAAACAGAGCGGTGCCTCTGAGCCAGTGAATCTTACTGCTGGGAACGCAAGCAATCACCAAGGCCCCAAAGCCGGGTAACAAGAGTAAGAGGGTTAACTGTAATTCCGCTCCAAACATGATCTATAGTGAGATCCAGTAGTAATAGAAAAGGATGAGGAGGGCTCCACCCAGGATCCAGGTCGCATAGAGGCGCGCGTAACCACTCTGGATGCGCTTCACTCGATGGCTCCATGCCTGCATCAGGGATGCGGTCCCATGAACCAGTCCATCAATCACACGCACGTCCATACCCTTCCAGAGGATGGTTTGGGAAAGCCGCTGTACCGGTCCTACCAGCAGCCAATCGTATATTTCGTCTACAAGGAACTTCCTCCGGAGCAAAGAATAGAGCCAGGAAAAGCGATTGGCCAGGCGCACCGCAACTTGGGGGTTTTTGATGTAAAAGTGATAGGCCAAGGCGAAACCGAAGAAGGCCACTGCAAGAGTGACTAGGGTGAGGATGACCTCTGTAAGGTGTGCGTGTTCCATGGCGGCGGCTGGCTGTCCACTCAATTGAAAGCGAAAGGAAGGCGCCAGGAATTCCTCCAGCCGATTGCTTCCCCAATAGCTGGGGAGCCCAAGGAACCCAGCCAACAGGGAGAACCCGGCCAGAATGATCAAAGGTAGGGTGACAGACCAGGAGGGCTCCTTGGGCGAAGGATCAGGAGCGTCCTGGTGTTGCTTCTCCGATCGCTCCCTTCCGTGAAAGGCGAGAAACATGAGGCGGGAAATATAAAATGCGGTCAATCCCGCCACCACCACTCCCATCAGCCAAAGGGCTTCGTTTCCAGCCGCGAAGGTCTTCCAGAGAATGGCATCTTTGGAAAAGAATCCTGAAAACAAAGGTACGCCTGCAAGGGCAAGAGCACCCATCCACATGGTGTAGAAGGTTACCGGCAGGTATTTGCGCAACCCTCCCATTTTGAAAAGATCCTGTTCATGATGAAGTGCCATAATCACACTCCCAGAGCCGAGAAAAAGGAGTGCCTTAAAGAAAGCGTGGGTCAGCAAATGGAAGACGCTGGCACCGAAGGCTCCCACACCTATCGCCAAAAACATATAGCCCAGTTGGCTGATGGTTGAGTAAGCGAGGACTTTCTTGATGTCTCTCTGGACGGTGGCAATCAGTGCGGCCAGTAAAGCCGTGCTGATGCCCACGACCGCAATGATGAAAAGCGTTTCGGGAGCGCGACTGTAGAGTGGGGCCGAACGAGCGATCATATAGACGCCGGCAGTGACCATGGTGGCGGCATGAATCAGGGCACTTACAGGTGTGGGACCCTCCATCGCGTCAGGGAGCCAGACGTATAGGGGAACCTGTGCGCTCTTACCCGTGGCACCGATGAATAGCAACAGGGTAATGGCTCCCAAGACCCCAAACTCCGTTCCCATCACCGCGAATTGTTCCGAGACTGCTTGGAATACAGTGAGGTATTGAACGCTTTCAAAGGTGCGGAAGATCAAGAAGACTCCGATGAGAAAACCAACGTCTCCGATTCGGTTAAGGATAAAAGCTTTTTTTGCAGCGTCTCCGGCATTTTTCTTCTCAAAGTAAAATCCGATGAGAAGGTAAGAGCACAGGCCCACGCCTTCCCAACCGACAAACATCAGAAGATAGTTATCGGCAAGGACCAGTACGCTCATCATAAAGATGAAGAGATTCAAGTAGGCGAAATAGCGGTAGTATCCACTCTGGCCCGCCATATAGCCCAGGGAGTAGATGTGGATGAGAAACCCTACCCCTGTGACCACGAGAATCATCACCATTGAAAGAGGGTCCAGAAGAAAGGAGACCTCAGAAACGAAGTTGCCCGACTGGATCCAAGTGTAAAGGTGATGGGTAATAATGCGCTGGTCTTCGGGTAGTCGAATGAAGCTGAAAAAAGAGAGTAGTGCCACCAGAAAGCTCAAGGCAACCATTGAGCAAGAGAGCCAGGCGATTACGGGGTGAGGGAAACGCCGACCCAGAATACCATTGATTGCGGCACCGAGCAGAGGAAATAGTATCAGAATCCAGTAATTTTCCAGCACCACTCACCACTTCATCGTGTTCGCTTGATCCACATCAAGTGTGCCAGTGTGGCGAGAAAGGACGACGATCAGTGCCAGACCCACAGCTGCCTCTGCCGCGGCGACCGTCATGACGAAAAAAACAAAGATCTGGCCATCGATCTGATCCAAAAAACGAGAGAAGGTGATGAAGGTCAAATTCACCGCATTGAGCATTAACTCCACGCACATGAACATGGTGATCACATTTCGCCGCGTGATCACCCCCACGGTTCCAATGGCAAACAAGATCGCTGCTAAAGTCAGATAATGGGTTGCTGAGATCATTCTTTTTCGTGGTGTTGTCTAGTCAGAACAACCGCTCCCAGGACAGCCACCAGGATGAGAATCGAAGTGACTTCAAAGGGCAGTAAGTAATCCCGAAAGAGGGAGTGGGCAAGGGTCTCGATTTCTCCACCCGGCCAGGAGGCCCCCTCGGTGACTGCAATCGGGCCGGTAAGAACTTGAGCGGCGGTCCAGCGATCCGCAGCCTGAAAGAGTATCAGGGTGAACAACACCGCAAAGGCCAGTGCGAAACCAGGAACTTTTTTCAAGCGACTGGGGAGAAACACCTCCGATTCGGGATCCAACAGCATGATCACGAAGAGAAAGAGGACCATGATGGCCCCTGCATAGACGATGACCTGGACGGCCGCGATGAACCGTGCCCCGAGTTGGAAGAACAGCCCGGCTGTGGCTCCAAAGCAGACAATCAGAGCCAATGCACTGTAAACAGCCCGGTTCATGAGAACCACCAGAATAGCGGCTGTAACAGCGGTTGCTGCCAATCCGTAAAAAACAATCAAGGTCACTGCAAGGTCCCCGTGTCGAACAGCTTCTACCCCGTGCGAAGAGAGCCGAATCTTATTGAACGCTTCTCAATGATGTCAAGTTACCCTGAAAGATCGAAGCTCATGTTCTGTAAATCATTAAAATGTAATAAGTTATAGGGATAATAGTGGGGAGGTCAATCGATCAAGAAGGATTGGGACGAGTTCGCAAGGGATCGATTTTGGTGATGTCCGTCACAGTCCTACCCTACCCAGGCTGATAGACTTCAAGCCGGGATTCTGCAGGATTCTGGCTAGTGGCGGGTCGAAGGACCTAATGGGCGAAACGATTGAAAAACAAGCCTTGACCTCCCAGAACATAGGGTAGAGCGATTGAGCCATAACATCTTTCCATCAAGCCGCCAACTTCCGAGACTTTCTAAGGACTTTGCGCAGGGGAAGACTGCGTTCTCAGTTGGATTGGGCCTGTCATATGGCTGTGATAACTAAGCGTCGATCAGTGCCTTCAGCCTCATTGTGTTCGGTGGGCATTTCTGGCAATGCAAAAGTAATGCCGAAAGTGCCTGGGGTGGGCTTGGCTGGTCCGACGCCGTGGAGTCGGGAGCAGGAGCCACGATTCACAGCAGGGGGAGTTTCCTGGAAGATGGGCCAGAGCAAGTGGAATTCTAACCGAGAGGAAGTTGGATGAGTAAGAATTTTGCACGCCAGACAACAGTGGTATGGGCTTTATCCGTAGTGCTCCTTTTGTTTTGGGTGTTTCCGATTCCTGCCCAGACGGGTACGGGCACCCTCATGGGGGTGGCCACAGACAGCAGCGGAGGAATGCTGCCGGGAGTCTCCGTGGTGATTCGTAATGAAGCCACCAACACTGCTCGAACAGCCACCACTAACAACTCTGGGATCTACCGAGTTCCGGTCCTTCAGCCCGGCAGTTATGAGGTTGAAGCTAAATTGGCGGGGTTCAAGACCCTTGTCAACTTCGGAGTGGTACTGACCATCGGAGAGATTCGTACCGTTGATCTGAGGCTTTCCCTGGGAGCCATCAGCGAGATTGTGGTGGTGAGCGACCGGAGAAACCTGGTAGAAACCGAAGACTCCCAACTCTCTTCGCTGGTGGATCATCGTCGCATTCGGGACCTGCCTCTGAACGGCCGTAACGTCTATTCCCTGGCCACTCTGCAGCCCGGTATGATTCCGGCCATGTCCTCTATCGCTGGTGCAGAGGGACCGAGCGGCTTTTTTGCTGCCGGCAGCCGATTTCGGGGCAATAATTTCACGCTGGATGGGCAGACCAATAACGATGAAAGTGCGAGCGGGGTCCCCGTAGTCACTCCCACGGTAGATTCGGTCCAGGAATTTCGAGTCATTCGCAATAATTTTTCAGCGGAATTCGGCACTCATTCCGGTTCCGTGATCAATGTGGTGACCAAGTCGGGCAGTAATCAGTTTCATGGCAGTGTGTGGGAATTTCACCGAAACGTGGCTCTGGATGCCGGGGAAGTGTTCGATCCCTGGATACCCGATCCTCTTGATCCCACGACTGGAAAGAAGGATAAGGCGCCGCTGATTCAAAATCAGTTTGGATTCACCTTCGGTGGTCCCATAGTCGAGGACCGGCTTTTCTTTTTTGGCTCTTACGAGGGCTTCAGGCGGCGAGGCGGCGAGTCCCAAAGTGTCGTGGTCGAGACTCCCGAGTTTCGTCAGTGGGTGATCACAAACAACCCTTCCAGTATTGCGGCTGAGTTGTTCGGAAGTTTTCCCTCCCCTGTTCCCACGCGAAACATCCAAACCACGGCCGACCTGGATCCGGCGTCGGTGTCTTTTATTAATCCAGCCATGCCTCCGGCGGACTTACCCGTGCTCGGAGAAGTCGATACTTACGCCAGCTCTGCGAATGACTTCGATCAGTTCAGCCTTCGTCTGGACAGTGTGTTCAACGAGGGCCGGGATCTCCTCTTCGGACGCTATTTTGCCACCGATTTTCGAGTTCTGGAT